>ENA-OQAA01000426-OQAA01000426.1-human-gut-metagenome-genome-assembly--contig:-NODE-426-length-29487-cov-3.783924_pt1 | contig 29487 bp, 40 predicted proteins | sample MGYA00242489_ERZ504515 | MGnify/ENA primary metagenome ERZ504515 (study PRJEB26092, sample SAMD00036237) | human gut metagenome | host: Homo sapiens | study: EMG produced TPA metagenomics assembly of... | reverse complement strand
AACGTCTATGCTCACTCCACAAGAGATGCGAAACGAAAATCAGTTCGGCTTCTTGATAAAGTGGTGGGCAATGACTAAAAATTCCCTTATTTCCCTTGTGATTATCTCATAAGGGCAAAAATAAGGGAAACTACATATCATTTCACTAATGGACAGGCGGGAAAGCCTATAAAATGGGGAAAGTTAGAGGAATAATTATATAAATTCCAGTTTTTGAAACTGAGACATCGGGACTTTACAGGGAGGTTATTACATGAAGAAATTAGTATCAGTATCAATAAAAACGATTATCTTTTTTGTTGGTTGGGCAATATGTGTATCAGTTATACCTATACCGAATACAGCTAGTGCGGTAATCTGGAGATTTTGGGCAGAATTAATACCGCTTGTATCTATTATTGCGCTAACGCTTATCTTTTGGCTGATAGATAAAAGAAAGACACGCTTACATTTGACTGGAAAACTGGCTAATAATATCATATTAGGATGTGTAACAGGAGCAGTTTGGTTAGGCGTATCTGTTGGAATATTAGCTATAATAGGAGTTGTACATATAGATGGTAGAAATCAAATCTCTATGCTATGGTTGTGGATGATATCGGCTTTTCTCAATACTGTTATGCAAGAAATGTTGGTTCGTGGTTATTTATATCAGATGTTAAAAAGCAACTGCAATATAGGTATTGCTGTTATTGTATCTACTGGCTTATTTACATTTGCACATGGTGGTGCTTTTGAGGCGGGAATTCTTCCAGTGCTTAACGTCATAACAATGAGTCTTTTTGTGACGGCAGTTTTGGAATATACAGATTCCTTAATTGCTCCGATTGTAATTCATTTTTTATGGAATGGTCTTGGTGCAATTATTTTGGGAGGAGTATCTTTGGCAGAAGATTATCCACATTTATTTAACATGGTAATTAGTGGTAATTCAATTTTGTCTGGTGGTAGTTGTAAAATTGAAGGTAGCATAATTGTACTTCTTATGAATTTGATTTTTATGGTTGGATTTATAATGGCAAATAAGAAAAAGGGTAAAATATATAAATCCTAATTTACTTTGGAGAAGAGAATGAATAAAGGAAGTTGTAAGCAGGAAACAAGTCTGACACAACTTTGTGATAAAATTATTACCATATGTAAAAGATAAGAAAACGATAAGGAGAAAGAAAATAAATGATCTCTGTATTGGTTATAGAAGATGATACCCAGATTAGCCGTCTGATCGAGTCAACGCTGACCGCAGAAGGCTATCACTGTGAATGTGCACTTGATGGCAGATCGGAGCTGACTGTATTGAGGAAAAAGTATATGATTTGATTCTTCTGGATTTGATGCTGCCCCAAATTAGCGGCTACGAACTGCTGGAATATATCGTAACTGTCGGAACACCGGTCATCATTATTTCTGCTATGGGACAGGTCAAAGACCGCATCCGGGGACTTCGTATGGGTGCGGATGATTATTTAAGTAAGCCGTTTCAGATTGGAGAGCTTTTGGCACGTGTAGAGACGGTACTTCGCCGTACAAAGCGGATACAGGATAAGATTACGATAGATGATGTGACGCTTGATCCGGTATCCCGCCAGGTATTTAAAGATGGGCATCAGATCAATCTGACTGTGAAAGAATTTGATCTTCTGATGGAGTTGGTTGGGAACAAAAATGTGGCTTTGAGCCGTGCCAGACTGTACGAAGCAGTCTGGGAGGAAGAATACAGTGGTGAGACCAGAACGCTGGATTCTCATATCCAGCGTCTGCGTAAAAAACTGGATTGGAATGACCGGATTGTGACAGTATTTCGCATCGGATACCGGCTGGAGGTTCATCAGTGAAATTTTTCTATAAGATATTTTTAAGCATGCTGCTGGTGCTGACGGTATCTTTGGCAACCATAGAGTACCTGACGGTATCGTACAGTCTGGAGCATGCATTGCAGCGGGAAGAAAATACCGCACTCTCCCAACATCAGATGGCCAAATATTCGATCCAGACAGTGCTACTTGGCATTACGGACGATTACACAACGTCCAATATGGAAAATATCGCAAAATCGGCAGAAACGCCTCTTGGTGCTCAAAGTGGTTTGTTTTTTGCCAGTCAGAACAGCCAGTCAGGGAGAGATGAGACAGTGTATTATAATTCCTGTAAGATCAATCCTTCGGACAGAATACCGGCGACGGGAATACTGGAATACGAGATACGGGAAACAGAAAAAGACAGATATCTGCAGGTTAGAAGCAGTTTTACACTCGATACCAACAGCTTTGTGCTGGTTACAGAGAAAAATGTAAAAGAACTGTTTCAGGATGCGGATACACTGCGCAGGCGCTGTGAATTCTTTTACTGGTGCATTCTTGCTACCGGTTCATTTTTGGTGCTTGTGATTACCTTTACCTTAACAAAGCCATTGCACAGACTGCAAGGCACAACCCGGAGATTTGCTAAAGGAGAGTATGATGTACGAGCAGAGATCAGTAGCCGGGACGAAATAGGGGATCTGTCAAAAACATTTAATTATATGGCAAAGACGATAGAAAGCAAGATGGAAGAGCTGAAGGATGCGGTCAGAAGACAGGAGGAGTTTACAGCAAACTTTGCCCATGAGCTGAAAACACCGATGACGTCAATCATAGGATATGCCGATACGTTGTATCAGAAGACTCTGTCGCCGGAGGAAGTACATCAACTGGCCGGAATCATTATGAATGAAGGCATGCGTCTGGAGGCGCTTTCCTTTAAGCTGATGGAGCTTGTTACGCTGTCGCAATCTAATTTTCAGCTGGAAGAAGCCAGGATTGATGAGGTTATTGCAGATGCTGTGGAAACGATCCAACCGACAGCAGAAAAAAGAAATGTTCGGGTGCAGCTTCAGACAGAATCAGCTGGGTACGTCTGGAATATGATCTTTTTAAGACACTTTTATTGAATCTGATGGATAATGCCTTAAAATCGGGTACGGACCGGATAAATATACAGGGAAGCTGTGAAAAAGAACAGTATATGATTTCCATTCGTGATTACGGACGGGGAATCCCAAAAGAAGATCTGCAAAAGATCACTGAGGCTTTTTATATGGTGGACAAATCACGCTCGCGGAAGGAACACGGCGCAGGTCTTGGCCTTGCACTGGCAGTAAAAATCGCAAAGCTGCATCAGACAGAGCTTGTTTATGAGAGTGTGGCCGGACAGGGAACCTGTGTATCGTTTATGTTAGCAAAGGAGGCGGATGATGAAGAAGAGGAGGATTAAAGTACGGTATATCCTTCTTACCGTGACACTGGCGTTTTTGATTGCACTGACGGGAATGTTCGTCCCCAAGCTTCTTCTGAATACAAAGGCAAAGAAACTGGCAACTGCCACAGGGAGAATGGATAATGGAGATGTATCGCCATATACCTATACGATGGATACAAAGACCCGGATTGCCAGAGTAGAAAAGCTGGTAGAGCAGATATTTATAAGTGGTGTAGATATGTATATAAACGTACGTGATCCTCTTGACACGGAGCTTTCCTGCGAACAGGCTCAGAGGACGATAAAGAAATTTCTGATAGCATATGCGGATATGCTGGAAGAATACGGACTTTTGAGTACGGTGGAGCGTAATGATACGGACGCGCCGGTGTTCGGTTCAGGAAATGATGGGAATCTGCAGTATCAGGACAGGCTGACAGAAAGTGGGGACGCACAGTTGGAGAGAGACTGTACCTATATTCAGATGGAGCCACCGGATTTTATGGTGTCGCCGGAGGATCAGCAATTGTCTGTATGGGTGGACTCAGGTTATATCTATGATCAGTTTGTGGAGATCACCATTGATGCTGTGACTGGGCTGCCGGTTACCGTACAGTTTGGCATAGCAGGTATAGAGCCTGATGAGACCTGGTGTGAAGCCACAGCAGCAGTGCTTGAAAAGTATATGGAATAGATTTGAAGTTTGGCGCACCCGAGATGTTGTATGAGCCTTATGCCGGAGACATGATGCGTCAGGCAGGAAAGATGGACTTTGAATATGCGTATGGTTTTTCTTGTGTAACGCAGGACAATGCGCTGCATATGGAGTATCAGTACTATAGCGAAGATACCGGGTATGCGAAAAGTAAAACCTCCCGAGATGTATATGGTGAAATATATATATGCTTTTACGGGGAATAGAGCTGTACATTTTATGGAGTCTGGTACGGCTCCACTGCGATTTGACAACTCAGACACAACTTTGCGACAGGATGGAGATAACCTCCTGCTATACTGTGGATATACGGTATAGCAGGAGGCATTTTTATGAAAGAACCAATGACAGATGCAAGGAGAAAACAACTTTACAGGATAAAAAAACGAAAAAGAAGAAAACAATGTATAAGAGTCGCTCTTCGCATGGCAGTACTGTGTTTTCTGGTTCTGTTTGCTGTGCAGAAAACAGCAGATCTGCTTCGGGTGGATGACAGTGACAGGATGGAGAATGCAGAACAGTCATACAGTGGACAGGGAGGAAAGACACGGACAAATACGGAAAAAACATGGGGAGTATTCGGAAAAGCAGATGTGCTGACACAGGAAGACAAGCTGCATAGTATAGAAGAAAGTGATGAGTATCCTGACCAGCTTAAGGAATTGGCAGAAAAAAATAGTGAGACAATTGATTTTGTCTATGATTATCCGGAAATGAAGGATAAAAAGCAAACGATTGATCTGTCACAAGAAGCCAAAACCGATACAGTACCGCTTCTATTGCAGTGGGATGAACGCTGGGGGTATATGCCGTACAGTGGAGGTCTCCTCGGCTACACCGGCTGCGGACCGACGAATCTGGCAATGGTCGTTTTGTATCTGACCGGAGATAAAACGGTTACACCGGCATCTGTAGCAGAATACGCAGAGAGTGCCGGATACAGTGTGCCGGGATCAGGTAGCAGCTGGACACTGATTAGTGAAGGTTGTGAACATTATGGGATTCATGCTGAGGAAGTGCCGATGAATGAGGACAGAATAAAGCAAAACTGGATGAGGGATGTCTGATCATCATCAATGTAGGACCCGGAGATTTACAGATTCCGGCCATTTTATAACGATAATCGGATATGACAGGGACGGTTTTATCATCAATGACAGCAACAGTCGCACAAACAGTAAAAAAAGATGGTCATATGAGCAGTTGAGCAGACAGATGCGGAATCTATGGGCCATGTATAACTGAAGGGAAAAGCCAGATGTTGAACAGCTTTTGAACAGTGATACTACCATATTTTTCATATAGCAGCGATTGAAACACAAGGATTTTAGAATTTAGATATTTTTCTAAATAGTTGTTGACAATTCTGTTTCGGCAGAATATATTATATTTAGAAATATTTCTAAATACTTTTGAAAGAAGTGATGCTATGGCTTTTGCAGATACTTTTAAGGCCTTGTCCGATCCTGCACGCCGAGAAATCTTACAGTTATTAAAGAATGGCCGAATGTCCGCCGGAGAAATTGGTAGTCATTTTCATATGACCGGTGCTACTGTTTCCTATCATCTAAAGATTTTGAAAAAGGCTGATCTGATATGGGAAACAAAAGAAAAGAATTTTATTTACTATGATTTGAATACTTCCGTTGTAGAAGAATTACTTCTATGGTTAAAAGACTTGAAAGGAGACGAATCTCATGATGAAAAAATATAAATGGTCTTTGTTACTTGGCAGCCTTCTTTCTTTAAGCCCAATCTTGATCGGATTGCTTTTGTGGAATCAGCTTCCGGCAAAGCTCCCTACCCATTTTTCCACTGGAAATACTCCAGATGGCTGGAGCAGCAAGGCAATTACCGTTTTCGGACTTCCGCTTTTTATGTTTGCAATGATGTGGTTTTGCTTTCTTTTCACCCATGTTGATCCAAAACGCAGAACATCAGTCCGAAGCTGATCCGGGCACTTGTGTGGTTCATGGCTGCACTTTCCCCGATTGTTGTGTGCTCTAGCTATGCTATTGCTCTTGGAATAAATGTGAATATTACTCTGCTCACTTATCTGATCATTGGACTCATGCTTTTGGTAATTGGCAATTATCTGGCAAAAACAAAACAGAACTATAGTGCTGGCATTCGGATTCCATGGACACTGTCCAGTGAAGAAAACTGGAATCGCACACACCGTTTCAGCTCCAGACTGTTTATCTTTTGTGGCCTGGCTATGATCGCCAATGGATTTCTGGACTCTAAGATACTGTTATTTTTCATCATGCAGTGTTGATCGTTATCCCATATGCATATTCTTTTTTTCTTATTTAAAAAAGGAATATGATGTACACTTTTGGAACATGCCTTTGTAGCTGCAATAAGGGCATATTATAGTATCAATTTAACGAAAGATATTGTACCGGGAAATATGTATCAGGTGATTAATGATCAGGAATATAGCCTGAATGAACAATTTCATAAGTACTGGACGAAATCTGCACTTTTTCATCCGATAGGACGAAGGCAACGTATAAATTCAGATGTTCTGATACAGGGCGTGGTATGAGTAAAGATTTTATTTCCCATGTATTTGAACCATTTGCACAAGAGGATTCCTGTGCAAGAACCAGCTATATGGGTACGGGACTCGGAATGGCGATTGCTAAACAGTTTACAGAAATGATGGAAGGCAATATTGCTGTAGAAAGTGAGTTAGATGTCGGAACAACATTTACAGTTACAATTCCATTTGAACTTGATTCTAATTATAAAGAAGCATATGCTCTGGAAAATGTTGATTTCTCAAAAAGCCTTTCCGGTCTGAAAGTGCTTTTGGTAGAAGATAATGAACTGAATATGGAAATAGCAAAATTTATTCTTGAAAATGCAGAGTTAGAATCAATAACAATGAGAAAGGAAGTACGAGATTAGACATCTATAACAAAGATACCAATATAGTGTACGATTACAAATTTGTAAAGAATCCCGGTAAGGGTCTTTCAAAAAGGCAGATTAAAAAAATAAAGAAAGAAGGCCCATTAGGATTAGGTAACGAGGATATTATAGAGATTAATCCAAATTAAATAATTTATTTAAACTATTGCAACCAATATGTTGCAATAGCTTAGAAAAGAGGTAAATATGGGACGACCAAAAATAAATAAAACTAAAATAACAAATGATTGGCAGAAGTATTGTCCTGAATTAAGAAAATTGCGTATGCTTGATATAGATAATAGAGTAGGACCGTTAGTAATCGGCTTCTATTTACAAGTAATAGGAGACGGGACGATTTATATGCCGTTATATAAAGTGGAAAATCTATATAGCCATTATAGTGTATTACCTTCTAGTTTGGAAATAGAAGGTCGAACAATGGATATGCAGACACACGAAGCTTATAGCGAGCAAGTTGCGCAGCAATTGATTGAAAAAGCTTATATTCCGTTACAAGGTGAAGTGACATTTGAGAATATAAAAAATGGGTATGAAAGATATTTTAAAAATCCAAATAAGGGAACAATTGTGGAATATGAGGACTATGTGTATATCAGTAGTTGGACAAGAAATAAGTTATTTTTTGAGACCGCATTAAATACGGTTTATAATGAACTAAAAGCATGGCCTGAAGAAAGATATTTTGTACAGGCTGGAGGATTTCAAAATTGGATATTAGAACTGGAAAAAAAGGCGAGCAATCATGAAATATTAGAAGACAATTATAGAAAAAAAATTGCAAAATATAAAATTGAGAAATTGCCAGAAAGACCATTTTATTTTTAAATGAAATACAGAGAAAATGACAATGAATTTAAAAGAAATAGAAAAACAATTATATACCGATAAATATTTAGATGAAAAAAGTATTATATTTATGCATCAATTATTAACGAAATAGGCGGTTTCATCGGAAGTGTCAAAGGATTAGTATTACTGAGTATATATGAATATTCACTGAAGTGGTCAGACCCTATTAAGAAAAAAGTACATAATAGCTATATGTAAATCAGGAGAGAAGGTGAAAATAATTAATATTGCTTAACAATAAATGTTTAGGCGTTTATATTTGAAACAATAAAAGAAAGGAGATGGAATATGGGAAAAAAATGCATTTACATTGTATTGTTTATTTCTACAGGAATTTACGCAATTGCAGATTATTATTGTATTTACAATTTTACATTTACCCTTCTATTTACGATATTTTTAATTTTTAATTTAGTAAATAGTGTAATATGTTTTGCAAAAAATGGCTGTGAATTTTCTATAATTGCATCTATTATTTATGTTTTTATGATAGTGCATAATCTTTTCGTTCTCGCTTTTAACTATTCCATTAGTTCAGGAGGATTTCATAGCATTTGAGGAGACCAGCTATGAAGAAAATTATATCTGGAATATTAACGCTGAGTTTGGCAATCATATTATTTGCAAATATGGAACAAAGATGTCAAAGCCGAAATCGAACGTCGTGTAAACGACTCAAATCAATAATCAATCATATGTGAATTGTCAAGGTACTCCGGCCGCAAAAATGCAGCCGGGGATTTTTATATCCATGTCTAAAATTTAAGTGCTTACAATATTTACGATACAGGGCAGCTTTTTTTCATATTTTTCGGGATATTTTTTATCTATATGCGTCTAATCTATGTAAGAAAAATAAATCGGCCGATATAAAGGTGGTGTTAAAGTGACAAAAGAGCAATTGGGAGTACTGATTCTCGACTGCGAGAGGCAGTTATATTCTACAGCCAAGACAATCTTATACAGTGATCAGGACTGTGCTGATGCCATTCAAGATACGATTGTAAAGGCATTTTCCAAGATTCAAACATTGAAAAATGACAAATATGCAAAAACATGGCTGATTCGGATCCTGATCAATGAATGTTATACCATTTTGCGAAAATCCAGTAAACTGACTTCGTTGGATGTGATGGATGAGCAGACGAAGGCAGAAAAAATAATGATGACAAAGGAAAAGGCTGATTACAGTGAATTGTACCAGGCAATCAATGCATTAAAAGAAGAATTGCGACTTCCGGTAATTTTGTATTATATTGAGGATTTTAATATCCGGGAAATCGCACAGATTCTGGATATTACAGAAGGTGCAGTACAGAAACGACTTGCAGGGCAAGAGGAAAACTTAGATGCAATCTGCGAGAAAGTGAGGCGGCGATATGAGGTTTGAAGATATGAAAAACAATATTCCGGAGACTCCGGAGTTTATCCATGTAATGATACAAAATGAAGTAGACAGACAGCTTCAGGGAACTACAATTATACAGATTCCGAAGAAAAGGAAGAAATGGAACGGTGCAAGAGTGGCAGCGGCAGCAATGGTCTGCGTGCTGGCAACTTCCACAGCAGCTTATGCGGGTGTGAAAATGTACCGCATGTATGTGGAAAAACAGGGCGATTACAGTGTGAAGACGGGGATAACATCAGAAAATAAATTAGCAGATCTTCCGGCGCAGATTCACGATATTGATTTCAAGACCGGATATATTCCGGATGGCATGAAATGGGTAGACGAGTCACATCTGGAATATCCGCAAAGCAAACGTATGGGAGGATTTAGTTTTGCGTCCGTACTTTTGGACAATGATGATCTGAATCAGGCACTGGAAAATAAAAATGTTGTCGAGTCCGAGGAGAGAACATTTGGCAAATACGAAGGTGTATATCTGAAATATAATAATTTAAAGACTGAAAAAGGTACATTTGACCAAAGAATCTATCTCTTTTGCCCGGATAAATACCGTGTGATCACAATCTATATCGGAGATGATGTATCGAAAGATGATGCTGTGAAAGTAGCAGAAAATCTTGAGATTACAGAAAATGACAAGATGATGGAAACAGCGAAGATGTATACCTGGAGCGATGAGGTCAACCCGAACGTTGAGACCGGCGATGAAATGGTAACGTCTGTGTCTGAGGATAAATTAAAGGTGTACAAGATTGGCGAAGATTTTACATTATCTGCATCAGGAGAAGATAAAGACGGAAACAATATCGTAAATGATAAAATTTCTGCTCACGTAGATTCGGTTCAGACAGCGGATGATCTGAAGTTGCTTAACGGTGCAGACTTACCGGAAGAATGGAAAAATGTAATCGATTCCAACGGAAAACTTGTAAAGAATAAAGTTTCTTGTATCAAATCCGGCGATGGTGTCAATACAGTAGATCAGTCGTAAAGACAGAAAATGTAAATCAGAAACTTGTTTATGCAACAGTCACATATACAAATAATTCAGATCAGGAAATCAAGCACATGTTGTATATCGGAAATCTGGCATTGATTCATCATGAAAACGGGGAATACCATATTTATAATGCAATGGAACAGTCCGGTAACGGATATGACCGTGTGAGTTGGGACGGCGTGGCGCATACTGCAGAAATGACCTACAGTAGTGTGCGAGAAGATTATGGGAATGGCGGTAATTATATTTCGTCTCTGAAACCGGGCGAGAGCATTCAAGTCAACATGGCATGGATCGTCAATGAAGATAATCTGGCGGATATGTACCTGAATCTGGACGGCGAAGGCGGTGCCTATGATTTTAACGAAGGTATGCTGGAAGCAGGAGTTGTGGATATCAGAAGGTAGAAAACAGCCGACACTTTGCGAAGAATGCAAAGTGTCGGCTGTTTTCTACTTTCTGAAGATTCATAACTTACAGACTGAAAGGGCAGTCCCTATTAAGAGAGATGATTGAAAGCACGAAAAATATAGTTGTATGATCCAGGTTGTAGAAAATATAAATTATAGCTATAATATGAGTAAGAAAATTTGTAAGTGAAGATAAGAAGAACGGTTGTAGGTCTATGCTAACAACGGAATCTGTAACCATAAAAGATCCAGTAGGAATGTCGAAATATTTACTGACAATGAATCCGGAAATGGAACTTACGAGAAATATAAATTCAAGGATGGAACGATACTATGTTAAATATTTTTTTGGGAGAGATGAAGGATGTAATTTATCATCCGCCGACATACTTTGATAATGTGTATGAAGACGAATGGATTACAGATCCATTGTCGATAGAAATGATTCGTGATATAGATAAGTCAGATGTGATAGGGGTACATTTGATAGAAAGTCCTGTTCTGGGTCCGATATCGCCGAAAGACTTGTCTGGAGGAGTTAAGACATTGATGTTAATGGCTTTTGCAGATCAAGAGAAAGTATTCAATGCATCTGCATGTGGGGATAATTGTGCAAAGTGGATTTTGAAAATTGGACAAGAAAAAGACCTGACGATTAATTTAAATCATATCATGAATTTTGGAGAGGATTCATTTGAGGCAAAAATATTAAATACAGGGGAAGTAGTTCATGATATGCTGGATTTTATAAAAATTGCCGGACAATATGTATAGGGGATAGGCATGAAGGGAAAACATAAAGTTGTTATAAAAAATAACAGATTGCATTATGAATTTGAAATAAAAAGGAATATTACAATTATAAAAGGTGACAGTGCAACGGGAAAAACAACGTTGATTAATATGATCCGTCAGTTTACCAACCTTGGGAATTCCAGTGGGATAGAGTTAGTGTGTGATGTGCCATGCAGAGTATTGGAAGGAATTGACTGGCAGATCATTTTACACAATATTTCAGGAAATATTATATTTATAGATGAAGAAAATGCATTCATAAAAACAGAGCAATTTGCCAAGGCTGTTCGAGAATCAGATAATTATTTTGTTTTGATTACGAGAGAAAATTTGTATAATCTGCCATATAGCGTAGAAGAAATCTACGGACTGCATTCATCTGGAAAATATCAGAATACAAAAAGAATATAAAAATGTATTTACCGGAATCATTTGAATGGATGATATTGAATGCAGGTGTGGTTCAAGAAAAAGAAATTATGGAGATTCTAAAAGAACCAGAAAAATATATAGAAAGTCAAAAATATTTTAGCTGGGAAAGATTTTTCACCAATCTATTGATAGAGAAGACTGATGGAACATATATGAAGTACCAGAAAAGTAAGCTAAATCCAGTTTATCTGCATGAAAAGAATAAAAGAATGATTCTAAGCAGTGCCAGAGGAATCCTATGAAAAAGTTGTACAAATGAAGCAGAGATGGTTATGAGTTATAAACAATTAATGAAAAAATATATATGGCTATTATTTTGTAGTATTATAACGATGTTGGTATCTGGATATGTGTATATAAATCATTATTTTAGTTTTATTATGCTCATTGGTGTTACCTGTAGTATTGGTTCAACTATTGAATTAATATCATTAATCATTACAACACATAAAGGTAATAAGGAAGAATAGCAAAAAAGATCAGTTATGACATGTGTTACATTAGAGTTGAAATCACAGGAGAAAAAGGAAATCGAATATGAACAGCAGAAAAAAAGTCTTATGGAAGATATTCATTTCAACATTATATTTAAGTGCATTTACATTCGGCGGCGGTTACGTGATCGTGAGCCTGATGAAGAAGAAATTTGTAGATGAGCTTCACTGGGTCGAAGAAAAGGAAATGTTGAATCTGGTTGCGATTGCACAGTCTTCACCCGGGGCAATCGCGATAAATGGAGCAATTGTTGTAGGATATAAGCTTGCAGGAATTGCTGGTGTACTGGTATCGATCATCGGAACAGTCATTCCGCCATTTGTCATTATAGCGTTACTTTCTGTCTGTTATAATGCGTTTCGCACTAATGACTGGTAAGTCAGATGCTGGAAGGCATGCAGGCGGGAGTCGGAGCGGTGATTGCATCGGTGACGTATGAGATGGGAGCAGACGTAGTAAAGGAAAAGGACGGAATCTCACTGCTGATCATGGCAGGTGCATTTGCGGCATCCTGTGTATTTGAAGTAAATGTTGTGTATATTGTGATCATATGTGGATTGCTGGGTGTCTTACGCACATGTATGAGCAGGAAAGGAGCAGGCAAATGATATATCTGCAGCTTTTCTTAAGCTTTTTACAGGTTGGAATGTTCAGTTTTGGCGGCGGTTATGCGTCGATGCCTCTGATACAGGGACAGGTTGTGACGGGACATCATTGGCTTAGTATGTCGGAATTTACGGATCTTATTACAATCTCCCAGATGACACCGGGACCGATCGCGGTAAATTCGGCAACCTTTGTCGGAATCAAGATTGCGGGAATACCGGGTGCGCTGGCGGCAACATTTGGATGCATTCTGCCTCATGTATCATCGTAACTGTCATTGCAAAACTCTATTTAAAATATCGCAGTATGGAGGTACTGCAAGGCGTGCTGGGGTCTTTAAGACCTGCCGTTGTGGCGATGATCGCATCAGCAGGAATCTCAATCCTGATCACGGCATTCTGGGGAAACAGGGATCTGATCGCACTTGCAGGGACGAAGTGGAGTCTGGTAGTGATTTTTGTAGTTTGTATGATATTACTTCGGAAAGTGAAAATGAATCCAATATGGGTGATGGTCCTGGCCGGAGTGATGAAAGTGGGAATATCACTCATTTGAAATCGGGCTACCGCAATCCCACTGGCTTTAGACGGTGGGGTAAGGTAGCCGGAAGCGGAGGTTTGTGCTACACTTGCGTTATGGGAACGTGGAAATCAAAAAACAGACACAAATATTTGTTACAGTATCATATTATTTCCGTATGCAAGAGTATAGAAAGAAATTGCTGATGTCAAAACAAATATCAGATGATATAAAGCAGTTTTCTTATGAGATATGTCAAAAGCATAAAGTCATTATCAGATATATGGAGACAGATAAAGATCATATTCATTACATGATAGAAACAGAACCAACAATGTCTATCAGTAAAATAGTAAATCTGATGAAGAATTATACAACATATCATATTTGGAAAAGATATCCGGATTATCTGCGAAAACATTTCTGGAAAGAACATACTTTTTGAACGGACGGATATTTTGTCTGCAGTGTAGGAAATGTTTCAGAAGAGATGTTGAGAAAATATATAGAAAATCAAGGGTAGGAAGGTGGCGACAGTGGGTGTTAAAAGCATATAAATACAGGATATATCCTAATAGCGAACAAAGAATTCAGATTGCAAAAACATTTGGCTGTTGCCGTTTTGTTTACAATCAGACATTGGCATATCGGAAAGAAATATACGAGAAAGAGAAAAAGTCAGTTAGTAAAACGGATTGTAATAATTATTGTAACAGAGAATTAAAGAAAGACTATGAATGGTTAAAAGAAATAGATAAATTTGCTCTGACCAACGCAATCTATAACATGGACGCTTCATATCAAAAATTCTTTAAGGAGCATGCAGGATATCCGAAATTCAAGAGCAAACACGATAACCATAAATCATACACAACAAACTTCACAAATGGAAATATTGCGGTAGATTTTGAGACAGGGAAGATAAAATTGCCAAAATTAAAAGCGGTAAAAGCAAGGTTACACAGGGAATATAGTGGGCAGATTAAGTCAGCGACCATTTCGCAGATTTCCAGTGGAAAATACTATGTGTCCATACTTGTAAAAACGGAGCATAAGGAACTGGCACATACAAATCATAACATAGGAATCGATTTAGGAATTAAAGATTTATGTATTACTTCCGATGGGAAGGTATATGAGAGTCTAAAAATCATAAAAAAATACGAGAAACAGCTTGTAAAGCTGCAAAGGCAACTGTCACATAAAGGAAAGAGAAGTAAGAACTATTATAAAACAAAGAAAAAGATAGCATTATGCCATGAGAAAATAAGGAATATAAGAAAAGATTATCTACATAAAGTTTCACATGAGATTATCAGCGAAAACCAAGTGATAGTTTCAGAGAATTTACAGATAAAAAACATGGTAAAAAATCATCATCTGGCAAAAGCCATAAGTGATGTATCATGGTATGAGCTGACAAGACAGTTAGAGTATAAGGCAAAATGGAATGACAGGAAATACATCAAAATAGATACATTTTATGCTAGTAGTCAATTATGTTCTGTTTGTGGGTATCAGAATCCAGATACAAAAGATTTGTCAGTGAGGACATGGATATGTCCGAAATGCGGAGCAGAACATGACAGGGATATCAATGCTGCGAAAAATATACTGACAGAAGGATTAAGACAAATAGCATAAAGAAATATATAGGGCAGGGACTGCCCAAATTAACGCCTGTGGAGATAGTAGGTTACGAGGTCGATGAAGCAGGAAGCCCATTGGCTTAAGACAATGGGTAGTTCACTAAAGGGGAAATTACATAGGGAAAAAACAAAAAATGTGGAAAATGCAGGAGAGGGACAAAAAAGTGGGGAAAAAACGATTGAAAAAAATGCGATCACGGAAGGCGTTATCTGGAAACAACTGTTGATCTTCTTTTTCCCAATCATGCTTGGAACGTTGATCCAGCAGTTATATACAACGGTGGATACGATCATTGTAGGCCGCTTCGTGGGAAAAGCGGCACTTGCAAGTGTCGGAGGACCGGCAGCCGTATTATCGACGATCGTTGTTACCTTCTTCAATGGTCTGGCGAATGGGGCGGCAGTTATTATCGCACAATATTATGGTGCAAAGGACAGGAATAGCCTGCACGTGGGGATACATACAGCATATCTGTTCTCTGTCGTGATCAGTTTGATCGTATCATTGACCGGTACAGTATTGACACCCTGGCTGCTTAAGATCATGAATACACCACAGGATATGATGACGGATTCCATAACTTATCTCAGAATTTACTTTATGGGAATTCTGTTTACGCTGGTCTACAATATGGGATCGGCAATCATGAGGCGGTCGGAGATTCCAGAAGACCACTTCTCTATCTGCTGATCTGCTGTGTGATGAATATCATACTGGATATTGCCATGGTGGTAGGAATGAAGATGGGAATTGCGGGAGCAGCACTCGCAACGGTTATTTCACAATGTGTCAGTGCAGTTCTGGTTACCTGGTCGCTGACCAGGGCATATGATGCTATGAAATTAAAGTTCCGGGAACTCCGGATGGATGCCAGAGTATTGCGGAAAGAATTGAAAATCGGTGTTCCGGGGGCACTCCAGGCATGTGCCTACGGTGTGACGAATGTAGTGATCCAGGCATCCGTCAACAGTTTTGGTACAGATACCGCTGCAGGATGGGCAGCTTACGGAAAGCTTGATATGATCTTTTGGACGGTATCGAGTGCGCTTGGTGCGGCAGTGACCACATTTGCCGGACAGAACTACGGGGCAGGAAAGATGGACAGGGTATATAAAAGTATCCGGGTGAATGTAGTGATCTCTTATATATTTACGGGAGTGATTATTGTAATCCTTTTTGTATTTTGCGAGCCGTTATATCATATGTTCACGACAGATCCAAAGGTTATCGGGATTGGAGTATATATGTTGCGGTTCCTGATTCCGAGCTATCTGTTGAGCGTGCTGCTTGAGAATCTGTCCGGAGGACTGCGTGGTCTGGGAGATGTCCTCTGGCCGACTATATTTACATTCGGAGGTCTGTTCTTTGTAAGGCTTCCGTGGATCATAATTCTTACGAAGATTCATCATAAGGTGGAGATTCTGCTGATCAGTTATCCGCTGGCATGGGGGGCAACGTTACTTTGTCTGATCCCGTACTATTTCTGGCGGAAGAAAAGAAGAATGAGTACATATGGATCCCATCTTCAAAAATCATAGATTATATGTTAAAATATAGACAGTATGTTTGGAGAAAAAAGTAGCAGGAAAGGACAGAAAGAATGAGGTGTGCGATGACGGATAAGAAGGACTGTATGACAATGGAGCAGGCAGAACAGAAGATGGAGTGCCTGAGAGAAGTGTTCTCAATTGTACGTCTGGTTGATGGTGAGATGCTGGAGAAGAGAGCAGAACACAGTCCGGATGCAGATGCAATGGAGATGTGTCAGTGCTATTCATTCTGGAATAAGGCAAAGCCGTGTGAGAATTGCATATCTATGAAATCGCTGAGAGAAAAGAAACAGGCAGCAAAGCTGGAATTTCTGGATTCGGATATTTTTCAGGTGTTTTCAAGATATGTGGAGATTGATGGAAAACCGTACGTAATGGAGATGTTGAAGAAGCTGGATGAAGACACACTGATTGATGCGGTTGGATATGGGAAGATGGTTCAGAAGCTTTCTGTTTATAATGACAAGCTTTACAGGGATGCGCTGACAGGGCTTATAATCGGAGATACTATGAAGATGAGATTAAGCATGTAAAGGGAAAAGCAGGGGTTGCGATTCTTGATGTAGATGATTTTAAGTTATATAATGATATGCATGGTCATCACGCAGGGATATGCACTGATTACAGTGGTGGAAGTAATACGGCAATATATCAGAAAGACAGATAAACTGATCAGGTACGGAGGGGATGAATTTCTGCTTATACTGCCGGAGATTGACAATGAGAACTTTGTGCAGAAGCTGAATAAGATTAAGAAAAAAATTGCTGAAACGAGTGTACCGGGATATAATCGAATTAAGTTATCGGTCAGCATCGGAGGTGTGTCAGCGACAGAAGAGACAGTGGAAGAGGCTGTCCAAAGAGCGGATAAACAGATGTACCTTGCTAAAATGTATAAAGATACTGCAATGGTAGAGGAAATGGATCAGAAAATAGCGGAGGAGGATCATGTTGAGCATACGGATATTCTAAGACCGCTGATTCTTATTGTAGATGATTCTAAGATCAACAGAGAACTTCTGGTAGAAATATTGCAGGATAAGTACCAGATCATAGAAGCGGAAAACGGGAACGAATGTGTGGAGAAGCTGGAGAAATATGGAAATGATATAGCATTGATACTTCTGGATATTGTGATGCCGAAGATGGATGGATTTGCAGTACTGGAATATATGAATCAGGAACAGTGGATAGATGACATTCCGGTAATTGTAATATCAGGAGAGGATTCGGAAGAATCTATCTGGAGAGCTTACGAAGCCGGTGCCGTGGATTATATTAGGCGTCCGTTTGATATGCGGATCGTATATCAACGGGTATTTAACATGATCAAATTATATGCAAAACAGCGCAGACTGGTAAAAATCCTGACAGCGCAGATAGAAGAGAGAGAAAACCTGTCACAGATTTCCGACAAGTCATAATCATTGATGAGACTTGGAGAAAATCTGCGGCAGGTTTTCTTTGTTAATAATTTCCGAGTTTATTCAGATATTTGTCAATCGTATTAAGTCTTTTTTCAATTCCTTTGGCCTTATGGCTGATGATTTCCAGCAAAGACTCTGTTACGAACTGCGGACCGATCATAGAGTTGAAGAATGTATTACTGTCTACCGGGACTGTGAGAAGAATGTCGGCATATTGTGCAAGCAGGGAACTCGGCTTATCGGTGATCACGATGATTGAAGCTCCGGCATCGCGTGCCATCTCGGCGGTCACTTCGTCCTGAGAAGAATATCTTGGAAAACTAAATAATACCAGACAGTCGGTCTGCGAGATATTGCACATATGATCAATCGGGCTCATGGAAGTTGTGGTTGTCATGGTTACATGCGGGACCATCTGTTTTAAATACAGGAGGAAGAAATCTGCAAGACAGATATTTCCTCTCGTTGCAGCAATGTACTTGTGCTTACTGGAAACGATAAGATCCGCAGCCTTCTCAAAGGTCTCAATAGAGTTTTGGATAAATATCTCTTCAAGGTTATGAGCAGCATTCTTAAAATGCCGGTTGATGTAATCAGAAGAGTTGTCTAATTTTGCCTGCTTTGCAATACGCTGGGATGGGATCGTGATACTGCTGGAAATGCTGAGTACTTTGTCCTGGTAATCTTTTCGCAGTGCCTTCTGAAAATCCATAAAGCCGTCAAATCCGATCGTACGACTGAAACGGATTACGGAAGATTCACTCACCCCGAGCTTTAAAGCAATCTCCGTAGATGTCATAAAACAGGCTTCCGAAGCATTATCCAGAACATATTCCGCAATGATCCTCTGCGTCTTGGTAAGATGTGCAGAATGGAGTAATTCCTTCATATCTTTCATAATATAGTTCCTCCGAAAGTGATATTGATAATTAGATTAAAGCATGAATCTGGGAAAGTTGCAAGACGGAGAGCATGGAAAAAGAAAAAAAGCGTGTGGAAATAGGAAAAAGAAGAAAAAACTTATAGACAATGATGATTTTTCTCGTTATTTATATGTCACACAAATGAAGCATACTCCAATCTTTTTGAATGAAAATCGTAAAAAAAGAAGAAAACTATGTGCATATTGCACAAAAACATGTGTGAAAATAATAACATATATAGATAAAGTGCAAAAATAATTATGTACAAAAGAAAAAAGGTATGTTATTATCAAACCAACGAACGACGAAAGAGAGGAAAAGAAATGTTACAAACAATTGAAAACGTGAATGCAGTCGTTAACAATTTCGTCTGGGGGGTTCCGGCAATGGTCTGTATCATCGGTGTAGGGCTTGTGCTTTCAGCTCGTACAGGATTTATACAGTTCCGAAAATTTGGGTATGCCCTTAAGAATTCTATCGGACGTATCTTCACAAAGTCAGAAGCGAAGGAAGGTAGTATCACTCCATTCCAGGCAGTATGTACGGCGCTTGCGGCAACGGTAGGAACGGGAAATATTGCCGGAGTTGCTGGTGCGATTGCAATCGGAGGAGCGGGAGCAGTGTTCTGGATGTGGGTGTCCGCATTGCTTGGAATGTGTACGAAGTTCTCAGAAGTTACACTTGCGGTTCATTACAGAGAGAAGAATGCAGAGGGAGATTATGTTGGGGGCCCGATGTATTATATCAAGAACGGTCTTGGCAAGAAATGGTACTGGATGGCTTCGGTCTATGCGATCCTTGGAAGTTTGACAGTACTCGGAACAGGAAATGCAACACAGGTAAATACCATTACGACATCCATCGATTCAGCACTTATAAGCTACAATGTGATCGATGACGCACAGGTAGGTATGGTGAATCTGGTGATTGGAATTGTGATCGCAGCACTGGTAGCGGTTGTTACTTGGCGGAGTAAAACGTATCGGTACCGTAACAGAGAAGCTGGTTCCATTCATGGCAGTATTCTATATCATCCTTGCAATCGGAGTAGTTGTACTGAATGCAGATAGAGTTCCACATGTATTTGAGATGATCTTTGTAGGAGCATTTAATCCGTCAGCATTTACCGGCGGTGTGGTTGGAAGCATGTTTATGACTATGAGACGTGGTGTTTCCAGAGGTATCTTCTCAAATGAGGCCGGAATCGGTACCGGATCGATCGCACATGCATGTGCAGATACAGATGAGCCTGTAAAACAGGGTATGTTTGGTATCTTTGAAGTATTTGCAGATACAATCGTGATCTGTACACTGACAGCACTGGTTATCCTTTGTGGCGGCGAAGGAATCCAGTACGGCGTGGCAGCAGGTGCGGAGCTTACCATCTCAGGATTCGTAACAACGTATGGAAGCTGGGTGACGATCTTTACTGCAATTGCAATGTGCTGTTTCGCATTCTCAACGATTCTTGGATGGGGACTTTACGGAGCAAGATGTGTCGAGTTTGTATTTACAACAAAGGTTGTGAAACCATTTATGATCGTGTATGCGCTGGTCGCAATCCTTGGTGCAACAGTGGATCTTGGTATCATCTGGGGAATTGCAGATACCTGTAATGGTCTGATGTCTATCCCTAACTTGATCGCATTATTCCTGATGTCAGGAACAGTGGCGAAACTGGTAAAAGATTACTTTGCAAAAAGAAAAGAAAAAGAATTAGAAAGACAAAAAAATAACTTACTAGTGAAAAAAATAACTTTTATTGCATTAACAACTTGAGTGTGTTAATATGAGTTCAAACAGAAATGAAGAATATTCTTCAACAAAATAACAAAAAGAAAAATAATCTTCACTTCAAAAACAAACGGATTAAAATTTTTAGGAGGTTTTTCAAAATGAAAGTAGGATGTGTAAAAGAGATTAAAAACAACGAGTTCCGTGTAGGTATGACACCTGACAATGTTAAGAGTTATGTGAACGCAGGACACGATGTTTATATTGAAAAAGGTGCCGGAGAAGGATCAGGATTCTTAGATGCCGAATATGTGGCAGCTGGGGCTAAGATGATTGATACAGCAAAAGAAGTATGGGATACTGTAGAGATGATGATCAAAGTAAAAGAGCCGCTTCCGGAAGAATATCCATTATTCCATGAAGGACTGATCCTTTATACATACCTTCACCTTGCAGCTGACAAGCCGCAGACAGATGCTCTTCTCGGAGCAAAGGTAAAAGGTGTTGCTTATGAGACACTGATCGAAAGAAACGGAAGCATTCCGCTGCTTGCTCCAATGAGCCAGATCGCAGGACGTCTGAGTATTCAGGAAGGTGCTAAATATCTCGAGAAGAGATTTGGAGGAGAAGGAGTTCTCTTAGCAGGAGTTCCTGGAACACCAAAAGCTAACATCGTAATCCTCGGAGGTGGATCTGTAGGAACAAACGCTTGTAAGATCGCTGTAGGAATGGGCGCTAATGTAACAATCATGGACATCAACCTTCAGAGACTTGCTTATCTGGATGATATCTTCGGAGCACGTATCCAGACACTTGTTTCTAATGATGCAAATATTGAAAAAGCTGTAAAAGAAGCAGACCTCGTAATCGGATGTGTTCTGATTCCGGGAAAATCAGCTCCTAAGATCTTCAAGAAAAAATATCTCAAAGAGATGAAACCAGGTGCTGTATTTGTAGACGTAGCTGTTGATCAGGGCGGATGTGGTGAGACAACAAAAGTTACATACCACGATGATCCGATCTTCATTGAAGATGGTGTTGTTCACTACTGTGTAGGAAATATGCCTGGAGCAGTTCCAAGAACATCTACAATTGCACTGACAAATGCTACACTGTCTTATGGACTGCAGATTGCAGGAAAAGGACTTGAGCAGGCATGCAAAGATAACGAAGTTATCTATTCAGCTGTAAATACATACGATGGAAAATTAACATGCAAGAACGTAGCAGACAGCTTTGACTGCTATGAATACACAGATATCAGACTGTATGTTAATTGAATCGCTATTATAATAAGAAGCAACTAAAACTAAATGATTGATTCCTATGAGTGGGAAAATGCCGGTATCTTGGGGTGCCGGCATTTTCCTTTTGAGTTTTCTGTATTGGACTTAAGGCATGCAGTCCCTGAGATGATAGCATTGTAAGAAATGTAAATGCATTAAAGATCGGAGTAAAAGTAAAAAGATAGAGAACAGTGGTTGTGCAAAATATATAAAAAATACAAGAATTTTCGAAAAACACTTGAAAAAAATACACATAATCCTATAATGGAGGTAGGTTAAGGAAATATTAAGAAATAAAAGACATTGGAGGTGTTGTCATGATTAGTTTTATTATTTGCTTAGCGTTACTTATAGGAGGGTATTTTGTCTATGGTAAAGTGGTTGAGAACACTTTTGCACCAGATGACAGAGAGACACCGGCGGTCCGGATCAATGACGGTGTGGATTATGTAGTAATGCCGCAGTGGAAGTTGTTCCTGGTACAGCTTTTGAATATTGCAGGTCTTGGACCGATTTTCGGAGCTATGCAGGGTGCTTTATGGGGACCGGTTGTATTCCTGTGGATTACATTCGGTACGATCTTTGCAGGAGGAGTACATGATTATTTTTCAGGTATGCTTTCTGAAAGAAATGACGGAGCATCGATTTCTGAAGTGTGCGGAATCTATCTTGGAAATGTGATGAAGAATGTCATGCGTGTATTCAGCGTTGTGCTTTTGGTCATGGTTGGTACCGTATTTGCAGTAGGACCGGCAGGATTGATCGTTACATTACTGGGAAATAAAGGTGTGACAGGAGTTTTGGCTAATCCGGAAGTATGGCTTTGGATTATCCTTGCATATTACTTTGTTGCAACATTTATTTCAATCGATAAGATCATTGGACGTATCTATCCATTGTTTGGTATCTGCCTGATCGTTATGGCAGTCGGTGTTATCGTTGGTATTTTCACGAATCCGAATTATACGATTCCTGAGATATGGACGCATTTCACTAACATGCATCCGGCAGGAAAGCCGATCTGGAGCTTTATGTTTATTACCGTAGCATGTGGAGCGATTTCCGGATTCCATTCTACACAGTCACCACTGATGGCACGTTGTATGAAATCCGAGAAACAGGGACATTTCGTATTCTATGGTGCCATGGTTGCAGAAGGTGTGATCGCACTGATCTGGGCAGCAGCAGGATGTTCCATTTATAAAATCACAGGTGGCCTGAGTACAGGTCTGAATGATATTCTTGCAAATGGACAGTCAGCAGCTATCTATGATGTATGTATCAAGACGATGGGCGGTGTCGGTGTTGCACTTGCAATGATCGGAGTTATCGTATGCCCGATCACTTCCGGAGATACCGCATTCCGTAGTGCACGTCTGGTACTGGCAGACTGGTTCAAAGTTGATCAGAATAAGATGCAGAAACGTCTGATGTTATGTGTTCCGCTTCTGGCAGTCGGAGCATTTGTCGGACATCTGGATTATGCAATCGTATGGAGATACTTCAGCTGGACAAACCAGACACTTGCAATGATTGTTCTGTGGACAGCAAGTATGTATCTGTTCCGCGAGAAGAAGAATTACTGGATCACAGCGGTACCGGCAACATTCATGAGTGCAGTTTCCATGACCTATTTCTTCTGTGCAGAAGAGTGTCTGGGACTTTCTACGAAGGTTGCTTATCCGGTAGGAATTATCCTGGCAGCAGCATTCCTTGGAATCTTTATCCGTGCGACAAAGAAACCAATGAAAGCATAGTTGTAAGACAGTGTAATTTGAATACATAAAAAGGCAGAATGAATTGACGGAAATGAGATGATGAAAAGATGAAACCACAAAGACTGGGTAATGTATCGATTCCGGATGAAGAATTGGTAAAAGATAAAAAAGAATGTAAGAAGATCGGACCTTGTGGCATTGGAAAAAAGGCAGTGTATCTTAGCAGCTTCTATATTGACAGAAGGTATTACATACCGATCAGTTCTGTAAAAAGGATCTTCAAAAGAATCGCCATGAGTAAGGGTGGATTTACAGGAAAAGGAGTATTCGGTACATTATCCTATCTTGTGGTCGTATATGAGGACGGAAAAGAAAAGCAATGTAATTTTAAACATGAAGAAGATGTGGACAGATTTCTTGCACATATAGAGGAAGAATATCCGGATATTCCGGTACACAGTCTTGAGGCTGAGAGAAAGCTGGCAGAGAAGGAAAGATGGCTGGCAGAAAAGCAAAGAGAAAGAAATGTGTCAGAAGAAACAAAAAGATGTCTCGTGAAGCTGGAACAGGCAGAACAATATCTGAAAAAGCAATCGGATATCTATATGGACTTAAGTCAGTCGGCGAAGAAAAAGCGTACCTACGACAGGAGCAATCCAGCGTACAAATGGGTGGCACTTGCAATCGTACTGATGGGCGGTGCGGCATTCGTCTATGGTATCTATGCATTGACGACCCATGCAGGATTTGGAATGTATTTCCTTTTGTTTGGTCTGGCTGCAATCTTCTTATTTGCCGGAGCAAATGTACTTCCGACTTCGAAGAATAATAAGAATTATATTGAGAAGAAGCTGACGGAATCGATCAGTCAGATGGAAGAGTATATCAGAGTGTATCCGGATTTTCCGGTACCGGCTCACTATGCACATCCGATTGTGCTAAAGAGAATGCAGGAGATTATGAAAGAGGGGCGTGCGAGAAATATCCCGGAAGCATTGCAGGTCTTGAAAAAAGATCTGAAAGCGTTGAATTCCAGCGTAGTCGTCGAGAAGGAAGAGTATGATGAAGTGGTAGCGATCAAACCGATGTTTCTGGTGATGGATTATAAATAAAATAATGGTAAACGGATTTTGAAATATGGCTGCATATATCATGAAAGAATATATGCCAGCCATATTTTATACGTCATGTGTTTGGAAGAAGCTGCCAGTGGCAGGTCTCTAGATTCTAAGCTTAAATACATATGTCAAAACCAGGAATAGTATTGCGATACATTTTACACCAATGGACACTCCGACATACCCCGGTAACAAATAGCCCCTTTGCTTTTTCCCTGATATTAAAGAAATGATATCGATTATAAAAAAGACGATTAGAACAATTGCGGCACCGAAGATCAGCAGCATGGCATCACCATGATTATGTGTCAGTGCAGTTACGACTCCGACATTTGTAATTGACATCCAACTGTAGATTATGTATATCATGCATATTAAGTTAAAAATAATATCAAAGACAACTTTTTTGTTTTTTGTTCCGTTCTTCATTTTAATGTCTCCTTTCTTTAAGAGAATTTGGGAATAGCCGGCATTCTTATCAATATTTGTTTCTTCTCTTTTCTTGTCTATAATATAAACTATCAAGTAACTTGAAGGTCAATAGTTTTGGAAAAATAATTTGTAACTGCTTCTGTATTGTGGAAAAATCAGAATGTTGGTATAATAAGAACATATATTCGAAATAAGAAAAGAAAACTTTGTGAATGAATTTGAGAGTAAAGGAAGGAGGAGAACAAGCATGGCGGACAAAGGACAGAGAAGCTATATCGCAATCGACCTGAAATCATTTTACGCATCGGTAGAATGCAAAGAAAGAGAACTGGATCCGATGACAACCAATCTGGTAGTAGCGGACAAAAGCCGTACGGAAAAGACTATCTGTCTGGCAGTGTCTCCTTCCTTGAAATCCTACGGGATACCGGGCCGTGCCAGACTTTTCGAGGTTGTGCAGAAGGTAAAAGAAGTGAATAAAAGACGGATCTGCATGGCACCCGGAAAGAAGTTTGCAGGAGCTTCCGTAGATAATGAAGAAATAAAACTACATCCGGAATTGGAACTGGATTATATTACGGCGGTTCCGAGAATGGCATTATATATGAAATGCAGTACGGAGATCTACAACATTTATCTGAAATACGTTGCACCGGAGGATATCCATGTCTATTCCATTGACGAGGTATTCATGGATGTGACCGATTATCTGAATACTTACCGGATGACGGCAAGAGAGCTGGCTGGAAAGATTATTCGGGAGATCCAGCAGGAGACGTCGATTGCGGCAACGGCCGGAATCGGAACGAATCTGTACCTGTGTAAAGTTGCCATGGATATTGTGGCGAAGCATATTGAGCCGGATCAGAATGGGGTGAGGATCGCAGAACTTAGAGAAATTTCTTATAGGAAGCTTTTGTGGGCGCATCAGCGATCACGGATTTCTGGCGTGTGGGCCCGGGGTATGCGAAGAAGCTTGCGGAAGTCGGATTATTTACCATGGGAGATGTGGCAAGATGTTCTCTTGGTAAGCCGGGGGAATATTATAATGAAGATTTGCTGTACCGGCTATTTGGGGTGAATGCAGAACTTCTGATTGACCATGCATGGGGATGGGAGCCATGCACGATCGCAGATGTGAAGGCGTATAAGCCGAAAATAACAGTATGGGTGCGGGACAGGTACTGCATTGTCCATATAATTTCGAGCAGACGAAGATCGTGGTAAAGGAAATGATCGACCAGCTGGCATTGGATCTGGTAGATAAACGTCTCGTAACGGATCAGATCGTTCTGACGATTGGATATGACATCAAGAATCTGGAACAAGGAACGAAGAAAAATGTAGGGGAGATCACGACAGACTGGTATGGCAGGAAGCTGCCGAAACATGCACACGGAACCGCTAATCTGAAGCAGCATACTTCTTCATCGAGGCTGATGACACAGGCAGGTGTAAAGCTGTATCATGAAATTGTGAATCCGGATCTTCTGATCCGCCGGATTACGATGGCAGCGAATCATGTGATCAGTGAGAAAGAGGTCCAGGAAGAACAGCAGTATGAACAGATGAATCTTTTTACAGATTTTGGAATTGCAAAGAAGGAAAAGGAAGAGAAGAATGAGAAGCTGGAACGGGAAAAGAAGATGCAGAAAGCGATGCTGGATATCAAGAAAAAATATGGGAAGAATGCAATCTTAAAAGGAATGAATCTGCAGGAGGATGGAACTGCGATGGAACGGAACCGGCAGATCGGAGGACATAAAGCGTGAGAAATGAAAATGTTTCGAAAGAAAATGTTACACAGGTTTCGGGGAAATTACAGAAATCGGTGATCGAAGTGCAGCAAAAGTATGGAGATATTCTGAACCTTCCGCATCATGTATCGGAGACGCATCCTCCGATGCCGATAGCAGACCGGGCGGCTCAGTTTGCACCATTTGCGGCACTGACCGGCTATAAAGAAGCAATAGAAGAGACAGAGCGGCTGGCAGAGAAAAAAATCGAGCGGGAATGCGAGTAAAGGCAAAAAATGGAAGAAAAATATGGTGAATCTCTTGACCTTCAAGCGGCTTGAAGGAATATAATTATCTTAACAAAGAGGGAGAAGGATGTAGATATCCGGAATGAAGGAAGGTGACAGTATGGAAAAAAGTGAAGAAAGAAATAAAATCATTTCTGAGCTTCAGACAGTAATAAAAGAACAGGTTGAATTAAAAGAAATCGAAATACCGGGAACCATTACATTTCAGGTTATGTCTGTGGATGGTGGGAACGTACCGGTGGGAGCCGGTGAAGTGCTTCTGCTTCGTTACAGTGCGACTCATCTGGAATACAGTCACGAGTTGGAAGATGAGAACCAGAAATTTCATATGGCGCTTCATATCATTTATTGTAAAGAGCAGAAAGGTTTGTTTGGAAAAGTAAAGTACAAGGCAATAAAACACCGCAAAGAAATCATTACAGAAGCAGACTGGAAAAATGGAAAGAAGGTGTCACTTTATGAAGATTAAAGATGTAGAAAAACAGGTTGGCATTTCCAAGGCGAATATAAGATTCTACGAAGAAGAAGGCCTGATCCATCCGGCACGTAATCAGGAAAATAATTACCGGGAGTATTCAGAAGCAGATGTAGAACAGCTTCGGGAAATTAAAAAGTTGCGTCTGATCGGTATTCCGGTACAGGAGATCAAGGAAATCTATGAAAACAGACTGACTTTACAGGAAGCATTATCTCACAGATTAGACGAGATCGAAAAAGAAGAACGAACATTAAAAGAGACAAAGCTGACCTGTCAGAAGGCATTGAAAAGTAAGCTTGACATTACATCGATCGATCAGCTTGAGATTGAGGAAGAAAAAGAAGAGTGGCAGGTACGTCTGGCAATTCTTTTGAAAGAGGATATTGTACAGAAAAAATTAAGCAGAGATGAAATGAATAATGAAGTTGCATGCTTTTTTATAGCTGGAACAATCATAAGTGTGATATCCATATGGCTGCTTCCGAAGGATTATATCGGAACACATCTTTATGTTGGGCTGATTTCACTTGCAGCTGTGGTAGGTCTGCTGATCATAGGAACATGTTCGGCGAATATGAAAGTGCATCTGACATTGTTGCTTCTGGGGGCAGTTGTACAGCCTGTCGGACTTTTTACAATCGGAACATTGATGGGAAGAGGATATATTGTGTGTCGTGATACAGCGGTATTGAAGCAGTATGTAATCTACCTGTATGGCGGGGCATTTATTCTTGCAATTATATTGTGGATGGGCTCAAAGCTGAACCGCTATATCCTGAATAAACTCTGGATCAGTATGCTTGCAAGCCTGATCATGGCAGGAGTGATAGCACAGATGTTGAATCAGAAGTATGGCCATTTGATGGCAACAGGGGAACTTATCGTGGGATTTCTGTGTGCTGTTATTTATCTGGCTGCTGTATCCGGAACATGGACACTGGCGAATGCAGACTGGAAGAAATATAACCGATATCATGCAGTGTATACAGCAAATAAGATGATCAATGTATTTGCAACCATATTTGACGCAGCCGGATACTATGGTGGAAAGAACTGGAGGAGATAAAAGTTATGAATTATATTACATTTAATTTATCTGAAAAAATATATTGAAATAAGGATACCGCAATCCCACTGGCTTTAGACGGTGGGGTAAGGTAGCCAAAAATCAGAAATTATCGTATACTCATGGCATGGGAACATGGAAATCTAAAAACAGACACAAATACCTATTACAATATCACATTATTTTTGTCTGTAAATATAGGAAGAAATTACCGGTTTCGAGGCAGATATCAGATGATATAAAACAGTTTTCGTATGAGATATGTCAGAGACACAGTGTGATAATAAGATATATGGAAACAGATAAAGACCACATTCACTATATGATAGAGACAGAACCAACAATGTCTATTAGTAAGATTATAAACCTGATGAAGAGCTATACAACATACCATATATGGAAAAGATATCCCCAATATTTACGAAAACAATTCTGGAAAGAACATACCTTTTGGACAGATGGATGTTTTGCCTGTAGTGTAGGAAATGTATTGAAAGAAATGCTGAAGAGATATATAGAAAATCAAGGTTGAGAAAGAAGGTGACAGTGGATGTTAAAGGCATATAAATATAGAATATATCCAAATAATGAGCAGAAAATACAGATTGCAAAAACATTTGGCTGTTGCCGTTTTGTATATAATCAGACA
>ENA-OQAA01000425-OQAA01000425.1-human-gut-metagenome-genome-assembly--contig:-NODE-425-length-29582-cov-4.568291_pt1 | contig 29582 bp, 43 predicted proteins | sample MGYA00242489_ERZ504515 | MGnify/ENA primary metagenome ERZ504515 (study PRJEB26092, sample SAMD00036237) | human gut metagenome | host: Homo sapiens | study: EMG produced TPA metagenomics assembly of... | reverse complement strand
CAAGGGCAAAGCTGCGACAGCGGTGTGAAACACCCTTGATGAAATCTGACAGTTCCGATAGATTCCAAACTGCAATCCACCGATTTTATTAGCCATAAGTGTTACAAAAATGCTTGACCACAACAAAGGTTCATAGGTGTACCGCATCAGCCCTGTTGGGAAACACACCTGTTTTGTTTTAATAGCATAATATCCGTGGTCGATTCCAATAATCATCGCCTACCACTCCCTTCTTTGTCATTCTGTAAAACACTTCCGGAGAAAGAGTCCTTGCGTCCGGCGGAGCGCTCCGGCAGCTGTTCTTTTCTTTCCAGCCTGTTAAACTTCCTACTCCCGGTCCCGGAAAAATGCCTGGGCTGGAAGATAATGCAGTGTTCCCTCTAAAACAAGCGCCTGCCTTTGAAAGCGCAGGACTCCCTGGTTCTGCAGGTTAATCAGTTCTTGGTATGCTTCCTTGGTCAAAAAATAACGATGATACTCTCCCTTTTCTCCAAACTGCTCCTTTTGCTCCAGCAGCAAAAACTCCACCATATACCGGGTGTCTGGTGCAAACCGTTTCTCACACAGCATATCATCACCCTGAACTGCCTTCACACCCTCCGATTCCCTTGCTACTGCCAGTAATTCATGAATACTGATGCTCACGTTTCCTATCACCTCCCTTCGAAGCCTTTCCTGATTTTCTGCGAAAAAAAGACAGGCACCTACACGATGTCTGTCTCCGTGGGATCTACCATCCCTTTTTCCTGATACTGTTGTTTGATGATCTGTTCCAGCTGTTTCCGCATTTCCTGATCCGCTACCTGAGTACAAAACTCCTGAAGCCATTTATCATGTAAATGCTCATCTGCTTCTGTCGGATCCCAGGACACAATGCTGCAGGTTTCATCATACAGCAATTCCAACTGCCGAAACTGTTCACTGAACTGTCCTGCATATTCATTCCAGATTTCTAAGTTATACAGCTTGAATCCTAGAAAATCAGAAACATACGTCAGCCTGTCCAAATCTGAAAACGTCATTTTTTCCTTTCCCAGCAAGATTGCCCTGTCACGCTTTCCGCATAAAAACAGGAAAGCAAACCGCTCCATATCTCTTTGGTGCATACCAATCACCCTTCTTGTAAATAATTCCTTATTACGAAACATTGTAAAAAGTGAAACCAGTAAAATCAATATAAAGTTTCTTTATTGCGAAATATTCAAGAAATGAAAGGACCTTATCATGCAGAAAATCAGACCAGATATGGATATCGGTAAAAATATCCAGACAATTCGTTATGCGAATAAACTTACCCAGGATCAGGTCATTGCAAAATTAAACCTGATGGGGATTTCTATGTCCAAAAGCACTTATGCCAAGCTGGAAACCAACCGTATGAACATCAAGGTATCGGAACTTGTTGCCCTTGCTAAAATCTTCCACACCGATATCAACGCATTCTTTTCCGGGCTTCTCTAAACCGGAAAAGCAACCACTTCTTAAATTTCTCTTGTTATATCGCTCTTTCTTATTCTCTCCGTTTTTCTCCAACCAACCCAATCATTCTATCTTGGTATATTTTTTGTCTCACTTTTACAACCGATTGTATTCCTAATCCCGTGTAAAATCAACAGAAAAAGTGCAAAAAGTGAGACGAACCTGTCAACACTATTTGCAGAAGGGATTAGAGATATGCCAAAACCGAAAACATCCACCGGGGAGAAAAATCTGATCAGCCAAAGGCTCATTGAACTCCGCCGCCAGCATAATATGTCACAGCGCCTCTTAGCCTACCAGCTTCAGCTGAATGGGTATGATATGGATAAAAATGTGATTACTAGAATTGAGACCAATAAGCGTTATGTCACAGATGTAGAATTAAAAGCGCTTACTGAGATCTTTCATGTTTCCTATGAGTATCTCATCGAGGGAAAAGAAGAAAAGTCATAGCTTCCATTGTATGAGGCTGTGGCTTTTCTTTAATTTGCTTTTTAACTTTTGAAATTATTCCATGATTCTTTCACTTTCTTAACGTTCTAAAGTAATCCTTGAGGTTTCTCCCTTCCTGTCTAATTCGGTTGCCCTTATTCAGACCAATGCTTCTTCATCTCATACACCAAATCCAATACTTCTTTGATTCGTTCCCGCTCTGTTTCTCCATGCGTATATTGCATTTCGCTAGCATATCTGCAAAGCCCCTGGAGTGTAATCTCCTCAAAAAGTTCCGGATAACCTGCTACAGGTTCTTCCAGTCCCCAATACTCTCCTATTTCGTTTGCAATCTTTTCCAGCTTTAATCGTTCATCCTCATCATGGATTTTCCGTTGTCCTGCATAAATCAATAGTCCATACTGTGTTGCCTGCATAAGCTTCTGTTCTGTTGTAAGTTCTTTACTCATTTTACATTTCTCCTTTCCTTTTCGACTACAACACTACCCTATCCTCCAACAAAAAGCTATTCACACATACCAACAAAATATTACTTGTAAACCTGTCTATTATTGACAATAAAAAACCTGCTACAAGGATGTCTTTCCTCATACCAGATATCAATACTTTCTTCCTACTGCATACACATTTTTTCTCATTACTTGTGTATCATGTATGATTACTTCCTATTAGGAACACTGTAAATACAAGGCTTTTCGGAGCCTGCAAACCAGAAAAAATAATATTTGATCTATCACATTACGCAAAAAGCCGTCCGGCATGAGAAACGGGCGGCTTTTTTGCGTGGATAGACGGAAAGGAGGCACAAAAATAACTACAAAATTTTAGCGTTCAAATTTGTGCAACTTTAACGAAAAGGAGGATCGTAAATGGCCGATAAAAAATTGAATACTGGCCCTGCGGAGAATATTTCCCCGGAGGCCGCCGAGCCTATCGCCACACCCGAACAGGCCGCAGCGTCTGAGCCCCAGCAGGAACAGACCGGGCCTGCCATACCTGAGTCCGGCGATGTGGTTGTGTCCTTTGACAAAATCAATGAACTTATGGCGGAAAAGAGGCAGAACGCCCGCGCCGAAGTCGAAAAGTCGGAACCCCCCGAAACGCCAGAGGCGGCAGCCCCCGGAGAAACACCGCAGCCCGCCAATACGGAGGAACCGAAAAAGCCGCGCCGTGGCCGTCCGCCGAAAGCGGAAAAGGCTGCGACTGAAAATCAGAAATCGGAGAAATCGGCTGGGGCCCGCAAGGGCCGCCCACCAAAGGCGGATAAGACGGCCCCTGACAAGCCCAAGCCGTCCAAACGAGACAAAGTGTCCCGAAGCGATGGAAAGGCCCCGGATGCCAAGGAGCCCATTAAGCCCGCACAGGATACGGCACTGAAGGAAACTGCTGCTGTGGAACAGACGGCTCCCGAGCCGACTACACCGCCCCGCCCGGTTGAGGAAGGCAAGCTGGTTTATCTGAAACTTTCCGAGGTTCATCCGTTTCACACATTCCGTCCGCACCCCTTTAAGGTACGGGACGATGCGAAGATGCAGGAAATCGTTGCTTCTATCCGCGTAAACGGTGTAATGGTTCCCGGTCTTGCCCGCCCGGAGAAAGATGGAAACGGCTATGAAATTGTAGCGGGCCATCGCCGTACCCACGGCAGTGAGCTGGCTGGACTGGAGGAAATGCCCTTTATCGTCCGTGAAATGACCGACCACGAAGCGGTACAGGCCATGAAGGACAGCAACAAGCAGCGTGACGGGATGCTCCCCAGCGAATTGGCCGCGCTGCTGGAACTCGAGGTTGAGGACATCAAGCATCAGGGCGGGCGGCTGAAAGATGTTGCGGAAGGCGATGTCGGGAAACGCTCGGTTGAGATTGTAGGCGAGGCGCATGAAATGAACTATAAAAAGGTCATGCGCTACTTGCGGCTCAACTCCCTTGTGCCGGAGCTTCTGGATAAGGTAGACGATAAAAAGATGGGCTTCATGCCTGCCGTGGAGCTTTCCTACATCAAACCGAAAAATCAGAGGCTTATTGCTGTTTCCATTGACGGGGAGCAGGCTTCGCCCTCGCTGGCCCAGGCCAAACGGCTCCGGGAGCTGGATAAGGAAGGCAAGCTCAACGGCGATGTCATTGACGGTATCTTATCAGAACAGAAAAAGGAGGATCGAGGCGTGATTATTTCTACTGCGGAACTGGAAAAGTATTTTGGCAAGGAGGTCACTCCCGCCAAAATGAAAGAACAGATTATGTCCCTGCTGGATGACTGGAAAGAAAAACAGCCGCCGGAGCTGGCAAAAGCCCCGAAAAAGCAGGAACTTGACAAGTAACAACTTCGAGACACTTTGTCCCGAGGGCCCCGCCCTCGCGCAGAGGCTCTGGTGGTATATATCCCCCGTCGCCGCCTGTTTTTTAGTACAGCCGGGAGTGGGCCGTCAAGGGTGCAGCGCACCGCCGTTTTCGGCGGCTCGCCCTTGACGGTCTGCCCCGGCTGTGCTATTTCCCCGGCAAGCGGCGGGGGTATATCCTCCAGAGCCGCCCCCTTTCCCAAGACTGGGAAAGGGCGTGGGGTTTGGGTTGAACTTTCTTATTAAAATATCGGAGGTATGAACGATGAAACGACCCCTTGCTTATATCACCGCTGCATGGCTCGGCGGCGATAGCGAAAACGCAGAACTGGCGGCGCAGTATTGCCGCACCGTGTATGAGGCAGGCTTTTCTCCTATTTGTCCGCCTTTGTACTTGCCCCTGTTTCTCAACGATGCTGTTCCCGAGGAGCATAAAAGCGGCATCGACATGAGCCGTGACCTGCTCCGCCGTTCTCATGTGCTGGTTGTCTGCGGACACAGTATGACCGAAGCCATGAAAAATGATATTGCCGTGGCCCAGCGGCTGGGAATTACGGCAACAACCCTTGAGGGTATCCTGACCGTCAAGGGGCAGGGCCGCCGCTGATGGCGACCCTGTTTGAAGCTTACGTTACCAACGCCGGAAAGTACAGCGAGGGCCAGCTTGTGGGTGAAACACTGAAATTTCCCACAACCGCCCAGGAGGTGGAGGCTCTCTTGAAACGGATCGGCGTGGATGGCGTCCGCTATCAGGAAATTTTTATTACCTCTTTCGATGGGGATGTGCTGGGGCTCTATGACCATTTGAGCGAGTATGAAAATCTGGACGAGCTTAATCATCTGGCCTGCCTGCTTTCCGAGCTTACCTCATCGGAGCTGGAAACACTGGAGGCCGTCCTCGACAGTGGCGATCACTGTTCTTCGGTGCGGGACATCATCAATCTGACACAAAATCTGGACTGTTACGGCTTTTACCCCGGCGTATCCGATGAGGAAACGCTGGGACGTATTTATGTGGACGATCTGGAAATGTTGGATGTGCCGGATCAGGTAAAACCGTATTTCGATTATGAGGCGTATGGCCGGGATGCCTGCATCCACGAAAACGGCCATTTTGCCCCGGGCGGCTATGTTGTCAAAGAAAGCGATCATTTCGTGGAAGTGTATCACGGCTTGCAGGATATTCCCAAGGAGCATAAGGTGTTCTCTTTCCCGAAGCTCTCTATCCGGGAGCAAATGGCGGCCTATCAGGAAATCATAGACGGTTCTTCGCTGGAGGGCTACCGTCAAATGCAGAAAAAAGACCGTGGGGATCGGTGATGGCACTTCGAGACAAATTGTCCCAAGGAAGGAGGCGGTGTAACTGATTGATGAAGATATTTCCCGGCGCACGATAGCCATATCCGTAAAAACAACCAAGCTGACGGCGCGGGGACTGGCGTATGTGCTGGGCATGGTGGGCCGGAAGATCCGCAAGGCATACCGTGGGCGGCAAGTACCGCATGGAAAACAAAGTGTGCGAAAGCTCATGGCCCACGGTACAGCCACCAACAGCATTGAGCTATCCGGGGATGCCAAGTCCTTTGACCGCGTGGCCCGGAAATGGAATGTAGACTATGCGTTCTATAAAACCGGGCCGGACAAATACCTGCTGTTTTTCAAGGCTGGACAGGCAGACGCAATGACCGCCTGCTTTTCTGAGTATTCCCGGAAGGTGTTAAGCAAAGCAAAATCGAACCGTGTTCCCATCCGAGAACAACTGCAACAGGCGGCGGATCAGCTTTCCAAAGAAAAGCCGAAACAGAAAGAACGTGCAAAGGAGGTGGCCCATGAGGACAGATAAGATTAGAAAATATCTCATTCCGAACATTCCCTATCTGTTCATCCTGTGGGCGTTCCTCAAGCTGGGAACGGCCTACCGGCTGGCGGCGGGTAACGATTTTGCACATAAGCTCATCGGGCTGGGCCAGACGATTGGCCCGGCCTTTGCTGACTTTGCACCCGGTCTTGCCCCGCTGGATTGGCTTATCGGTATTGTAGGAGCCGTTGGTTTCCGGCTGCTGATCTATTTCAAAAGCAAGAACGCTAAGAAGTTCCGGCGGGATGCAGAATACGGCAGCGCCCGGTGGGGAACGGAAAAAGACATCAAACCGTTTGTCGATCCGAAGTTTGAAAACAACGTGATTTTGACCGGGACGGAGTTTCTCACGATGAATACCCGCCCGAAAATTCCCGCAAATGCCCGAAATCTGAATTGCTGTATTATCGGCTCGTCCGGCTCCGGCAAAACCCGCTTCTGGCTCACGCCCCAGCTTTTACAGGCTCATTCCTCTTATGTGGTGGTCGATCCCAAAGGCGGTGTGCTGGGACAGGTCGGGGGTTTCCTGCAAAAACGCGGGTACAAAATCAAGGTATTCAACAGCATAGATTTTTCAAAATCCATGCACTATAACCCGCTGGCGTATATCCGCAATGAGGCCGATATTCTGAAATTCGTGGATGCCCTGATTTCCAACACAAAGGGCGAAGGCAAGGAAGGCGATCCATTCTGGACGAAATCGGAAACGCTTTTGTACTGCGCCCTGATTGCCTACATCATTTTCGAGGGGCCTGCCGAGGATCGGAACATGAACACCCTTGTGGATATGATTTCTGGCATGGAGGTCAAGGAGGATGACGAGGATTTTATGAACGCGGTGGACTATATGTTTGCCGGGCTCGAAAAGCGCAAGCCGGATGCTTCGCGGTCAAACAGTATAAAAAGTACAAATTGGCCAGCGGAGATGTATGCTCTAAGTGACTTCTTAATCATGGTTTTTTGTCATGGTTAGTGAAGCAGTCACTTAGAGCATTTTCATTTCAGGAGGTACAGCCATGAGAAACGAGAAAATCACCCCTCTGTATGAGCGTTTGAGCCGTGATGATGAATTACAGGGCGAGAGTAACTCCATAAGCCATCAAAAGCAGATGTTAGAGGAGTTTGCCCGCCGGAACGGTCTGCCGAACCCCACCCACTTCACCGATAACGGCGTATCGGGAACCCGTTTTGACCGCCCCGGCTTTCTGGCGATGATGGAGGAAGTCGAGGCCGGACGGGTGGAGGCCATTGTTATCAAAGACATGAGCCGCCTGGGGCGTGACTATCTGAAAGTCGGCCAGGTTATGGAGATTTTGCGGCAGCGCGGCGTCCGGCTGATCGCCATCAACGACGGTGTGGACAGTCTGAAAGGCGATGATGATTTTACCCCGTTCCGCAACATCATGAACGAGTTTTACGCCCGCGACACCAGCCGGAAAATCCGCTCCGTGTTCAAATCCAAAGGCATGAGTGGCAAGCACCTGACCGGCACTGTCATTTACGGCTATCTGTGGGACGAAAAACGGGAACACTGGCTTGTAGACGAAGAAGCCGCCGAGTGGTACGCCGTATCTTTTCCCTGACGATGGAGGGCTACGGCCCCTATCAAATCTCCAAGCTGCTGTCCGAGGCAAAGGTTGAAAGCCCCGCTGTCCATCTGGCACGCTTTGACGAAGGAGTAAACAGGACGAAGCCGGTCAAAGACCCCTACGGCTGGGGATCATCCACCATTGTGAACATCCTGAAAAAGCGGGAATACCTGGGCCACACCATCAATTTCAAGACCCGCAAGCACTTCAAGGATAAGAAAAGCCACTATGTTGACGAAAGCGAGTGGACGATTTTCGAGAATACCCATGAGGCCATCATCGATCAGGAAACCTTTGACAATGTGCAGCGCATCCGGGCAAATGTCCGGCGCTACCCGGACGGCTGGGGCGAGGCCCATCCCCTGACCGGCCTGATGTACTGTGCCGACTGCGGCGGCAAGATGTATGTTCACCGCACCTACAACGGAAAACGCGACCCGCAGTTTACTTGCAGTCAGTACACCAAAGTCCCATGCGGGACGCTCTGCGGCACACAGCACCGCATCCGAGCCGAGGCTGTCCTGACCCTGATAACCGATATGCTCCGGGCCATCGCGGAGTATTCTAAAAATGACCGGGCTGAGTTTATCCGCACCGTCCAGGAAACGCAGGCCGCCCAGCAGACCGCCGATATATCCAAGAAGCGGAAACGGCTGGCCGCCGCCCAAAAGCGGGCCGGGGAACTGGAAAAGCTGATTTGCAAAATCTATGAGGACAATGCCCTGGCAAACTGCCGGACGCCCGGTATGAGGCCCTGGACACGCAGTACGCCAAAGAGCAGGACGCCCTCAATGGGGAAATCGCTGAACTGGAAAAGGCCGTTACCGGCTACGAGCAGAGCCGGAAATCTGCGGAGAAGTTTATTGCCCTGATTGACAAGTACGAGAATTTCGACACGCTGACAAACACCATGCTCAACGAGTTTGTAGAGAAAATCCTTGTCCATGAGCGCGCCCGGAAAGGCAGCCAGGACACCACGCAGGAGGTTGAAATCTACTTCAACTTTGTGGGCCGGTATATCCCGCCCGCCTTGCAGCCGGTTCCCCTGACCCCGGAGGAACAGGAAGAACTGCGGAAGAAGGAGGAACGCAAGGACAGGCTTCACCAGAACTACTTGCGCCGCAAGGCAAACGGCAAGCAGAAGGAATGGAAGAACGCTACAACGCCAAACGCAAGGCCCAGGTGGAGGCGGCAAAGGCCGCAATCCGGCCGAGGACATGGAGAAAGGCATTTTTACCACCGTTAGCCAGTTGCCCAGGCAGGAGCCGCGCAAGGCCACCGTATCGGCCAGCGCCGCAATTTAACCATTACAGTGCAAAGGAGAATGAACATGAGCGAATTGACTTACACCCGCTGCGGGGATTACTACATCCCCGACCTGAAACTTTCCGAGCAGCCGGAGGCCCCCATTGGCAAGTATGGCCGTATGCGGCAACGCTACCTGAAGGAATACCGGCCCGGTCTTTACAGCAGCTTGATTTTGAGCGAAAAACTGTACCCGCACCTGTTGGAGATTGACCGGGCGGCGCGTGAACGGATGGACGCCATGCTGCCCCGGATGATGGAGGCAGCGGGCGTCACCGAGGAACTGAAAGCCCGTGACCCCATGCACTGGTGGGCTGATGAACACGCTGAAAGCGCAGGCGGAGGAAATTATTAGGAACGAGTTAATATTGCAAAAATAAAAAAATGATAATAACTTTAAAGAGATGATTGCACACAGCAACATCTCTTTTTTGTAGTAATTATTTAATTCCCTGTACCATTCTATATTCTCTCGGCCCCATGCATAAGCATTTTTAAATAATTTTGCAAAATGACCCGAACTATGATAGCCAACTTTTGCGGCAATCGTGGCAATCCCATAGTCAGAATTTTTCAGCAAAAACAATGCCTGATTTAATCGCATTTCTTTCAAATACTCATACGGAGATGTCCCGTAATATTTCCGAAAGGCAAGCTGATACCGGGCGTAGCTCATACCTGCAATCTGCGCCAATTCCTCGCCAGATGGATAGGCAGACAAATCCTTTTTCATGTGTGTAACTGATTTTTTCAAGCCACGAATATCTTTGTAATCTAACTTGACAGAAATATGATTTTCTTTTTTTTCCATCCCCTTAATAACAAGTGACAGTAATTCCAGTACCTTGCTTTCCAGATACAAGTGCAGCGTTTGTCCTACTGCCTGACAATCCCTGATCTGTTGAAAGACAAAATTAAGCTCCGGCAGATTTGGGTTTTTAAGCAAGTATTCCTTTGCCATTTTGGATTGTTCATAATCTTTTCCATAATGCACCCGAAAATAGGTATCGAAATACTTTCGTGTCAAAATAATTTTTGTAAACCTTACTGGCTTTCCTTTTTCACAGTAGACGTAGGTGGTTTTTTGGTTATTTACATAACAATAAATCCCCTTGCCTACGGGCTGCGTTTTCCTCCCTCCGATTTTGAAAGAACTGCTGTCTGTTTCAAACTGGCTGATTTCCATATATTCTTCGGAAATAGTTGCAATTTTTTCAAAGGTTTCCTTTGGCGTGTAGTCCGCAATCAGAATCATTAGCAGATCATTCTCAAAGCGTATGAACTGAAACGAGCCACTTCCGTAGTCGGAAAGCATACGATAGTAAAGTGTGCCATCCCCTGACAATTCCTGTACTTTTGCAAAGTGCATATTTTCTGGAAGCTGCAACAAGTAGTCTGCAATCGAAAGAGCCATTTTTCATTCCTCCCTACATTTTCTTAAAAAAGGTCACAATCCAATTTTTATCAGTCACGATTTTATAAAAAATCGCATTATAAAACTCCTAAAAGTGGCGAAAACACAGCACTTTACGCTGCTTTCAAAAATGAAGCTCAAAAATAGCATGGCTGTTGATTTTTCAATTCTAACCTGTAAAATGAATTGTGTCAAGGTTAGTGATTGCTAACCTCAAAAAAGAGAAAGGAGGTTCGTTTCTTATGGAACAAAAACGAACCGGATTATCCTATGTTTTCACCCTTGCGAAAGGGGAACGTGGAAAGCTGGGTGTAGGAATGTTACTGGCTGTCCTTTGCTCGGCGTTATCGCTGATCCCCTATCTGGTGGTGTATCAGATATTGCTTCTGATTATCCAAAATGAGGTAACATTTGGCGCTATGGTAATGTGGGCCTGCATTGGGATTGCGGCTGCCATCTTACAAGCCATCCTCATGTCTTTTGCGGGGATCTGCTCCCATGTGGCAGCGTTCAATACCATGCACAAAATCAAAGTAAAGGTGCTGGAACATATATCCAGATTCAACCTGGGCTTTTTTCAGGAACACTCTCCCGGACAGATCAAGACAACGCTTTTTGACGATGTGGACAGATAGAACAATTTTTAGCGCACAGTACATTGGAACTGGCACAGGCGATTGTCGTTCCTCTTATGATGTTTCTTTTCATGCTGCGGCTGCACTGGGTTATGGCCCTTGTTATGCTGATTCCTATGATTTTGGGAATTGCTGTTCCGATGATGATGGTTAAGAATTACCCGGATATGTCGGCGGAACTTGCGGAAGATACGGAAAAACTTAATGCTTCTGCTAATGAATTTATCACGGCCATGCCAGTCATCAAAATGTACCACTTGACAGCGGAAAAATTCGAGCAGTATCGGAACGCACTTCACCTTTATACGACCTGTTGGAAAAAGATGTGCGTGTCCTCCTGCAATCCTCTGTCGATTGCCCTTGTAGTATTAGATTCCGCCATTCTCTTTACGCTGCCCTTTGGCGGCTGGCTATACTTAAAAGGTTCTCTGCCGGTAGCTTCTTACCTGCTGTTTATTTTGCTTACCATGTGCTTTTTCACTTCGTTCCTAAATCTGGTTACGATTGTTATGCAGTCGATGGAGCTTGGCAGCGGTTTGGACAATATCAAAAAGATTATGGATATGGATGAAATGAAAAGTGGGAGCAAGACCCTGAAAAAAGACGGCTGCTATGGAATTGATTTTGAGAATGTGACCTTCAATTATACCGGCGGAGGAAAAGACGCGCTCACTTCTGTAAACCTGCACTTGGAGCCGGGAACGGTCAACGCCTTTGTCGGCCGTCCGGGGCTGGAAAGACAACGGCGGTTCAGCTTCTTGGGCGATATTGGGACACCACAGGCGGAACCATCAAAATAGGTGGAGTACCAATTACCGACCTGAAAACGGAAAATCTGATGGATTTGACGGCTTTCGTCTTTCAGGATGTTTTTCTTCTGGAAGATACCTTACTGGAAAATATCCGTATGGGAACCAATGCCAGCGAAGAAGAAGTGCGGCAAGCAGCAAGGGCAGCACAGATTGACGATTTCATTATGGGCCTGCCGAAAGGCTATCAGACGCGGATTGGCGACGAGGGCGTAAAACTCTCCGGCGGCCAGCAGCAGCGGATTTCGATTGCAAGAGCAATTTTGAAAGACGCTCCTATCGTCGTTTTCGACGAGGCGACTTCCTACTCTGACATTGAGAATGAACATAAAATCCAGCTTGCCCTGCAAAATCTTCTGAAAGGAAAAACCACAATTATGATCGCCCACCGGCTCCATACCATCCGGGACGCAGATAAAATTGTTGTTTTTCAGGACGGTACCGTGGCCGAACAGGGAACCCATCAGGAATTAGTAAAAAAAGGCGGCGTATATGGCCAGATGTGGGAAATTTATACACAGGCCACTATCGGAAAGGAGGCGGTTTAAATGCTGCGTACCATTAGGAAGCTGCTTGGAGAAAAAAGCAAACAGATTAAGTTTCCGATTGCCTTAATGGGCGCGGACGCTGTTCTTAGTATCGTTTTATATATTGTTCTCTATATGACAGTCATTCAGCTTTTAAGCAACACGCTTACGGCAGGTAAAATTGTTACCTACACGGCGATTTGCTTTATCAGTGTGATTGCCCGGCTGGTGATCTATCGGAGCGCCTATTATCTTTGCTTCGCAAGGGGCGCAGAAATGTGTGGGGAAATGCGGCTTGACCTTGCCAATCATTATCGCTCATTAAGTCTTGGCTATTTCAACCAGAACAGCAGCGGCTATCTTCTTGGAACACTGACAAAGGATTTAACCAATTTTGAGCTTGTGATTACGCATACACTCCCGTCTATTGTAAAAACCGTAGTAATGGCGGCTCTGGTGCTGATCGGCACATTCTTTATTAACTGGAAACTGGCGATTGCAGAATGTGTTGTGCTTCTAATTGCCATGCCGGTCCTCTCTTGGGGCAACCGTCTTGTGGAAAAATACGGGACACAGAAAAGGAATCTCACCGCAAAAATGATTTCGATTGTCTTAGAGTATGTCAAAGGGATGAAAGTTTTTAAATCCCATAACATGACAAGCTCCCACTTTTCCAGAATGACAGATACGCTGAACGCAATTCGCAAGACAAATGTAAAAGCAGAGGTAAAAATGGCGGCTCCCACCAGTATGTATTCGATTGTAGCCAATTTCCTGCTTCCTCTTGTTCTGTTGGTTGGCAGCTATCTGTTTCTTGGAGGTACGATTGCCCCCGATCAGCTTGTGGCCTTTATGCTGATGAGCCTTGCGCTGTCTGCTCTGCTGATTGCTTTTGAACACTCTTATAATCTGTTGAAAGACCTGAACTTGGCGGCACACAATCTGGAACAGGCGTATGACACGAAGCCGCTTTCTTACAAGGAAGAAGATGTAAAGCTGTCGCATTTTGATATTGCCTTTGAACACGTCGATTTTTCCTATAATAAGCAGTCTGATGTTTTGACGGATATTAGCTTTTTTGCAAAGGAAAATAGCGTTACCGCCCTGATCGGGCCGTCTGGCTCCGGGAAATCCACAGTTGCAAATCTGATTGCCCGGTTTTGGGATGTGTCAAAAGGAACTATCCGCATTGGCGGCAAGGATATAAAAGATTTAAACCCGGACGGGCTTCTGCACTATATCAGCGAGGTGTTTCAGGAAAATACGCTTCTGTCGGACACGATTTATAATAATATCAAGGCTGGCCGGGAGAACGCAACAGAGGAAGAAATCATAGAGGCAGCAAAGGCGGCACATTGCCATGAATTTATCGAAAAGTTGCCGGAGGGGTATCAGACCCGGCTTTCCGAGGGTGGCAATACGCTTTCCGGCGGCGAAAAACAAAGAATTGCTATCGCAAGGGCCATTCTGAAAAATGCACCTATTCTGCTTTTGGATGAATCGACGGCTTCCCTTGACGCCGACAATGAGGCAAAAATCAATCAGGCGTTAGACCGCCTGATGAAAGGGAAAACAGTATTTGTAATTGCCCACCGGCTGAATACGATTCAAAATGCAGACCAGATTATTCTGTTAAATCAGGGGCGTATTGAAGAATGGGAACCCATGCGGAGCTGCTTGCGAAAAAAGGCCATTACTATGAAATGGTTCAGGAGCAGGAAAAAGCAAAGAAATGGATTGTAAAGGGGGCATAAGTAGAAGCTGGTAAAGGAGGCGATACCGATGGGGCTGCTTGATCTATTACTGGTTGCTGTTGGGTTATCAATGGACGCTTTCGCTGTTTCAGTCTGTAAAGGCTTGAATACCAAAAAGCCCCCGGCAAAAGCAGGGCTTATCGCAGGAATATATTTTGGCGGGTTTCAGGCGCTTATGCCTACGCTCGGATATATCTGCGGAGGAACAATTCGCCAGTATATTGAGGCGGTTTCTAAATATGTCGCTCTGTTTCTTCTGTGCATAATCGGTATCAACATGATTCGTGAAAACCTAAAAGGTGAATGTAAAGGGACAAGCGGGGCCTTGGGCTTTACCGTTATGATTCCGGCTGCGATTGCTACAAGTATTGACGCTTTCGCAGTCGGCATAACACTGGCGGCCTTAAATGTCAAAATTCTTCCCTCGGTCGCATTGATAGGAACTACGACATTCTTAATTGCACTGGCAGGTGTATGGATTGGACATTTTTTCGGAGATCGGTTAGGAAACCGAGCCGGAATATTAGGCGGCGTGATTTTAATTTTAATCGGAATACGAATTTTTATTATGGGCTGACAAAAAGGATTGGAGGAATTAGAACGAATGAAAAAATTAAATGAATTGGGTGATGGCTCCTGCGGAACGATTGTCGCAATCACCGGGGATAGCCATTTTCAAAGCCGGATAACTTCTATCGGGCTTACCATAGGAAGCAGGATTGAAGTTATACAGAATCCTAAAAAGCAGCCGGTTCTTCTGTATAACAGAGATACAATGGTTGCGCTTAATAAGAATGAAGCAGAAAAAATCATGGTGGAGGTGAGGCAATAATGGCTGAAAAAACGATTGCCCTGCTGGGGCAGCCTAATTCTGGAAAATCAACTCTTTTTAACGGATTGACCGGCTCCCGTCAACACGTTGGAAATTGGCCCGGAAAAACTGTGGAGCGTAAAGATGGCTTCTTTTCCCATAATGGCATAACCTACAAAATCGTGGATTTGCCGGGTACATATAGCCTTTCTGCTAACTCCGATGAAGAAGTGGTAACGAGAAACTATATTTCCAGTGGAGAGGCCGATCTTGTATGTATTCTGGCCGACGCTTCACAGTTAAACCGAAGCCTATTTATGCTGGCTGATTATGCTGGAATCCATGTTCCTGTCGTATTGCTTTTGAACATGATGGATGTAGCCGAGGGACAGGGAAAGAAAATCAATGTAACGGGATTGCAAAAATCCTTGGGGATTCCTGTTGTTCCTATGGTTGCGGCAGACAAAAAGCAATACCAGCCGTTCTTTAACCTGTTGGAAAATCTTGATAAAAGGGCCTCTTTTCTAAATGCTGCAAAGTTGGAGCAGCTTTGCCGGAAAAATATTGGCGATGAATATTCTGCAATTTTAGAATTGCTCCCAAAGCAGGGAATTGAAATTTACTCTGCCTCGTGGTTGGCTGAAAAGCTGCTGGAACAGGATAAGCTCGCACTCTCTTTTGTTCAAGGGAAAACAGAACCGGGGATATTTGAAAAAATAAAGAGTTTAATCAGTCGTGTAAAAGATGGAAATTTGCGGACGGCAGATTGTAAATTTAAGTGGATTGACACACTGATTCAAGAAAATGTGGCAAGTAGCAAAAAGAAAACCAGCCGCAGCCGATTTGATAAAGCAGCCACCAGCAAGCGGTGGGGAAAACCTATTGCTATTGGTATGATTGTGTTGGGGCTGATCGGTTCCATGCTGATTGGTATGCCCCTTATGGAACTGGTAGGGGCGCTGATCTCCGGCATTTCAACGCCGCTGGCAAATTGGCTCCTTAGTGTTGGAGTTGCCTCTGTCATTGTATCGCTCTTGTGTAATGCTGTATTAACGGCTGTTACGTTTGCCTTGCAAATGGCTTGCTATGTATTTGGAATCAGCCTTGTTTTCGGATTTATGGAGGACATCGGGTATATGGCCCGTATCTCCTATGTGTTTGATAATACTATGACGAAACTTGGTTTGCAGGGGAAAGCGATTATGCCCTTTCTTGTTAGCTTCGGCTGCAATATAGGTGGTGTCACCGGCACAAGAGTTATTGATTCTTGGGGACAGCGTATTTTAACGATTGCCCTTTCTTGGGTAGTTCCCTGTGCTTCTACCTGGGGTGTAGTTGGTCTTATCAGCGGTACATTCTTTGGAGGAAAAGCCGTATTTGTAATATTGTCCTTGTTTGCTGTGGCCTTTTTGCACATTTACATTACCTACAAAATTTTTGGACGTTCTTTAAACAAGGAAAATGACCGTACCGGCCTGATTATGGAATTACCACCATATCATAAGCCGCACTGGAAAACCCTGTTCGGCTCTGTATTCAACAAAATGGGAAGTGTTCTTAAACGGGCGCTTAGTATCATCATTTGCATTTCCGTAATATTCTGGCTCCTTTCCTATACGCCGGATGGAAATGTGACAAACAGTATTATTTATCGCATTGGAACTTTTATTGAGCCGGTAACAATGTTCTTTGGTTTGCCGTGGCAGTTGTTTATGGCCTTTGTTGCTTCTGCGATGGGAAAAGAATCAGCTCGGTGTTATGGCCTCCCTGTTCAATACGGCTGGCATTTGGGGCGCGATCGAGGGAACAAGTGCGGTAGATACAGCGGCGCTTAGTACAAATCTGCTGGCTACAATATCTCAACCGGAAGCTCTGGCTTTCCTGTTTGCGTTTTTCTTCAATATGCCTTGTTTGATGGCATTGGCGTCAACTGCACAGGAAACTCATTCTATGAAATGGACAGTAAGGATTGCCCTTTATTATATTCTTTCTGCATTGATTTTGGCAACAATCGCATACCATGTTGGCCTTGTCATTTTCTAAAGGAGAGGAGATATTGTGCTGATTCAATTATTAGATTACCTGCAAAGTGGAAAGACGTACAGTATTCAGGAATTGGCTGATCTCTTGCATAAGGACATAGACAGTGTGTGGGCGGAACTTGAATATCTGGAAAATCAAGGCTATATACGAAAAGTAACCAGTCAACCAAACTGTACCCAAAATTGCAAAGGGTGTCATGGCTGCGATCAGCCTGCTATAACCGTTGACACTTGGGAAGTGGTAAAGCAAGGATAAGGAGGGACAAATGAAACTTCATGCGTCGGGTGAAGATTACCTGGAGGCCATCCTTGTTCTCCGAAAGAAACTCGGTATGGTGCGCTCCGTAGATGTGGCCCGGCACATGGAGGTGTCAAAGCCAAGCGTGTGCCATGCGGTGGCTACCTTGCGGGACGGCGGCTTTCTTACAATGGACGAAGATCGCTTTCTCCATCTGACCGATGTGGCCGCGAGGTTGCCGAAAAAATCTATGAACGCCATTGTTTCTTTACCGAGCAGCTTATCGCCGCAGGCGTTGACCCCAGGATTGCGGAGGCCGATGCCTGCCGGATTGAACACATTATCAGCGATGAGAGCTTTTCACGGCTGAAAGAGGCAGCCGCACAAGAGCAAGAATAAACCGAATAAGACAAGCTATCCTGCCCCGCTAAACGGGGAAAGAAAAAAACCGTTGCGGGGCAGGTGGCTTTGTGCGCGCAATTTACATTTTCACCCCGGCGGCGGTTTTGAAATACATTTCAAGGCCGCCGTTCTCCATGCCCTTATGAGGATGACGACCCTGTGCTGAATGATACGGCGGCTTTAGGAGGGAGCCGCCATGAAGCACACTGACCGCCGACAAATTCAGACGATGTTTGCACTATCGTCAAAAAAATCCCGGCCACCGGACAGGCCCCGTCTGGCAGCCAGTGCGAAAATTGTCACAATGTAACTGAATACCGTGTTTTTTGCGCTCGAATAGCTTCATGCTGTCCGGGCGTTTTTTCATACCTATGGGGCCGGAACATCGGGCCAACATGGCCCGAACCCCGTCCCCGGTGCCGTTCCCCGCCGCCCCGTTCAGATTTTCCCGCAAAAATCTGAACGGAGGAAAGCAGATGGAAGTCACCATCAATTACAACGGACAAGCTGTGGCCGTGGAGGTCACGCTGGAAGTCTATGAATTTCTTGACCGGGCCGACCACAAGACCGAGAACCTGTCCCATGAACAGCGGCGGCACTGGGATGGCCGGGAGTTTGACGAATACATAGTTGCCACCGAGGCGTGGGTATCTACGGCGAAACGCCGGAGGACTACCTTTGCCGCATGGAAACGCTGGGCGAGCTGATGGCCGTCCTGGACACCTGCACCGAGGCCCAGCGCCGCCGGTTCCTGCTCTATGCCTGGACGGGCTGACCCTTGCGGAGATCGGGACGGTGTGCGGCTGCTCCAAAGTGGCCGTGTATCAGAGTGTGGAGGCAGTCAGAAAAAAATTTATAAAATTCTTTGAAAACAGGCTTAACGAATGACCTGTTTTCGGGCTACCAAGTGAAAGGGATTGTTCCCTTATCCCAGCGGGAGGCGGACAGCGGACAAGCTGCCCGCCTCTCCCATTTTCAGGAGGTAAGCCTATGAAAACCATCAATCTGCGGTGGATTTATCCCCACTACCGGCACGATGAATTTGTGGAGGTCAGCGACGAGGTTTGGGAGGCCATGCGGCAGGCCCAGCGCGAGATGAACAACTATGAGCGCCGGAAGGTCTACCACCGCGCCTGGTACTCTCTGGACGCATATAGCTGGACAGAGAACTATGCGCTGGAACACGGCAGATCGCCGGAGGAAATCCTTTTGGAGCGCGAGGAACGGGCCGCCCGCCTGCGGCTGGTTGCCGCCTTGCCAGAGGCCCTGGCCCATGCCACCCCTACACAGGCCCGCCGCGTCCGGGCCTACTATATCGCCGGTATCAACCAGCCGAAAATTGCCCGGATGGAGGGCGTACACAGCAGCAAGATCAGTATTGCCATCCGGCGGGGCCTGCGGAATATGCGCCGCTGCTATGACGGCCTTTTCCCGTCAGAGTGAGGGCGGGCCTATGCAGACGATCAACCTCAAACAGTATTACCCATTCTGCACCGAGGACACCTTTGTGGAGGTGTCGGATGAAATTGTCGAGGCGTTTCTGCTGGACAAGCGGGCCGAGGCTGCCAGGGAGCGTAAGATGTACCGCTACAAGGCCCATTACTCCCTTGACTGTGACGATGGGATTGAAAAAGCTGCCATCGGCTGGGCGCAGCCATCGCCAGAGGACTACATCGTGCAGAAAGAGGAACAGGCCGAACACGCCGAGCTGATCCGGCGGCTCTATGAGGCCCTTTCCACTCTTACCCCAACGCAGGCTCGCCGTGTCCATGCCCGGTATATGCTGGGGATGAAAGTGAAGGATATTGCCGCGATGGAAGGTATCACCCCATCCCAGGCGGGAAAGTCCATCTATGCGGCGCTCCGGCGGCTGCGCCGGTACTTCATGCGCCGGAAACGGACAAGCGGCCTATGAAAACCATCAACCTAAAAAAATACTACTACCCGATTTGTAAGAAAGACACCTTTGTGGAAGTGCCGGACGAGGTGGCAGACGCCATTGTAGAGGAAAGCCGCGCAGAGGACGCCAATGACGCCAAACAGCATTATCACTGTTACTCTCTGGACGCATCCCCCGGCATGGAAAACCATTTCCCGGAGCAGGCCGTTTCCCCGGAGGATATTCTGATGGAGAAGGAAACGGAACGGGAACAGGAGGCCGCACGCGCCTGATGATGGAACGGCTCCGGGAGGCCCTTGCCACCCTGACGCCCCGGCAGGCGAGCTGCCTGCACGCCCGGTTTTGGGAGGGAAAGCCGTTCAAAGAAATTGCCGAGGCCGAAGGTTTTACCACATCGGCGGACATTGTCACGGTACGCAACGCCATCATCAAGTTGCAGAAATATTATATCAGGCGCGGCTGGATGGAGCCGCCAAAGGAGAAAGCGATATGCACAAAGACCACACCACCCAAGCGAAACCGAAAAAGGACGAGCGCGAAGAAGTCCTGAAGGAGATCCGGCAGCTTGAGAACCGCCAGAAGATTTTGGAGAACAAGCAGCGTAACGAGGAACGCAAGGCCCGCACCCGTCGCCTGATTGAGCGCGGGGCCATTTTGGAGGGCGTGTTCCCTCTGGCCCCCGGCCTTCCCGGCATGGAGGTCAAGGCATTTCTGATTGCCCTGTCCCATCTTCCGGGGGCGGCGGAACTGGCCGCAAAACTGCCGAAATCCGGGGACAAGCCATAAGTCCCTTGTTTACAAGGGCGCACTTATACACCGTTGCCGGTGTCGTGCGCCCTGCCGGGGGCTGTTGCGTACTTCGTCCGCGATGGGGAGCTACACTCCCCAAACCCCTTGTGCGCCCCGCGCAGCCAAACACCCGCTTCGCGTCTGTTCGGCTCCACGGAGCCTGAAATATCCCCGCCGAAAGGAGGTGCCACCCATAGATTTTTGTCATATCCCCGTCAGTATCATCAAGCGCAGCGAGGGCCGTTCCGCTGTTGCCGCAGCCGCCTACCGAAGTGGAACCAAACTGACGAATGAATGGGACGGCCTGACCCACGATTACACCCGGAAGGGCGGCGTTGTCCATGCGGAAATCATGCTGCCCGCCCATGCCCCGCCGGAGTTTGCAGACCGTTCCACTCTCTGGAACAGTGTGGAGCAGATCGAGAAAGCCAGGGACAGCCAGCTTGCCCGTGAGATTGAGGCGGCTTTGCCCCGTGAACTGTCCAGGGAACAGCAGCTTGCCCTTGTCCGGGCCTATGTGAAGGACAACTTTGTGGACAAGGGGATGTGCGCCGACTTCGCCATCCACGATAAGGGAACCGGCAACCCCCATGTCCATATCATGCTGACCGTCCGGCCCCTGAAAGAAAATGGCGCATGGGGCGCGAAGTGCCGCAAGGCATACGACTTGGACGAAAACGGCCAGCGCATCCCGGATGGGAAAGGCGGCTGGAAGAACCACCGGGAGGATACCACCGACTGGAACGACAAAGGGAATGTGGAGATTTGGCGGGCGGCATGGGCGGCTTATTCCAACCGGGCATTGGAAGCCGCCGGTCAGCCTGCCCTGGTAGACCACCGCAGCTACAAGCGCCGGGGCATTGATAAAATTCCCTCTGTCCACCTGGGGCCAGCGGCCAGCCAGATGGAGAAGCGCGGCATCCGCACCGACAAGGGGGAAGTCAACCGCCAGATCGCCGCCGACAACAAGCTGCTCAAGGAAATCAAGGCCCGCATTACCCGCCTCTACAACTGGTCGAAGGCCGAGGCGGAGAAGCCGGAGGGCCAGCAGCCCAGCATGATGGACTTGTGGGAGGCCCAGCAGCAGCTCAAGCGGCCTGACACCCGTACCGGAAAAATCCGGGCATTGCAGGAGAGCGCCGCCCTGTTCAGCTTTTTGCAGGCAAACGGCATCCAATCCATGCAGCAGCTCCATGAAAAAATCGCAGATATGAACACCCGCTACTATGACCTGCGGCGAGAGATCGTCAAGGCCGAGCGCCGGATCGCTGTCCTCACCGAGCGCGGGGAGATGTGGCGCAGTACAACGAGTACAAGGCCATTCATAAACAGCTTGCCAGGATGAAGCCGGAAAAGCGGGAGCTGTTCGAGCAGCGCCACAGCCGGGAGCTGATCCTCTATGACGCGGCAGACCGGTATCTGAAGGAACTGAAAGCCAGCGGAGAGGAACTTTCCCCGAAGGAATGGCGGCGCGAGATCGACCTGCTGACCGCCCAGAAGCAGGTGGACAGCATCGACATGAAGCCATGCGGGAGGAACTGAAAGCCGTGGAACGGCTCCGCAAGGCCGCCGACCAACTGGCCCGCCAGGAACGGGACAAGCCCCGCGACCGGGGGCCGGAGCGGTAAAGGGTACGGTGTTTTGCCGACCCCTTGCGGTGCGTCGCGTTTCACGACACACCTTTGCACAGAATTGTCAACATTCACTCATGGAAGGAGATTGCCTTATGAAGCAGATTATTTTACCCGTCACTGTCCACCTGAATATCCGCCTGCCCCTTGCCCTCTTGCAGCCGGAACCGGCAGACGCGCCCACCGGCCCGGAGCCGGAGGCCCATGCCTGCCAGGGATGCGGTAACTGCGGCGGGTGCAGGAAGTGCCAGCATGAAGAAAAGCAAGCCTGAACCCATCCCCGTCATGGACTACCGCCAGTACCGCAGAGCGCGGCGGCTGGTACATGAGTGCTGCAACTATGACGGCGGTAACTGTATCGCGCTGGACGATGGGGAGGAATGTGTCTGCGTCCAGTCCATTTCCTACTCCCTGCTGTGCCGGTGGTTCCGGGCGGCAGTGCTGCCGCTGGACAGAGAACTGGAAACGGCTCTGTTCCACCGCCTGGACGCCAAGCGGTGCGCCGTCTGCGGGGCGCTGTTCACACCCGGCTCCAACCGGGCCAAATACTGCCCGGAATGTGCTGTTCAGGTACGCCGCCGCAAAGAGGCAGAACGACAGCGGAAAAGATACTACCTTTCTACGCATTTAGGAGCTGAAAAGCCCTTGTAAATCAAGGCTTTTTTCAAGGGTGTCGCTGGGGGCCTGATAGATTTATCCTTTGGCCCCCAAAACGGCCCTCTAAAGGCGTACAGACCCCTGAAATAACCCCAAGGAGGAACCCTATGTCAGATAACCGAAAATATTACTACCTCAAGTTGAAAGAAAACTTCTACAACAGCGAAACGATGGTCATTTTGGAGAGTATGCAGGATGGCCTGCTGTACTCCAATCTGCTGCTGAAAATGTACCTCATGTCCCTCAAAAACGGCGGTATCCTCATGCTTAACGACCATCTGCCCCACACGCCCCAGACCATCGCCACCTTTACCCGCCATCAGGTGGGGACGGTGGAACGGGCCTTGAAGGTGTTCGTTGAATTTGGCCTTGTGGAGATTTTGACCGACGGAGCTACTACATGGCTGACATCCAGCTGCTGATCGGCCAGTCCTCTACCGAGGGGGAACGGAAAAAGAAAGAGCGTATGCGGTTGAAGCGTCAAAAACTGCTCCCATCCGGCGGGGCGGACATTTGTCCACCAAATAGCCGGGGGGACATTTGTCCACCAGAGATTAGAGATAAGAGATTAGATATTAGAGATAAGAGTATAGAGAATAGAGAGAGTGAGCGCGCCCGCGCCTATGGCCGTTACCAGAATGTTTTCCTGACGGACGGGGAACTGGCAGACTTGCAGGCCAGCTTTCCCACCGTATGGGGCCAGTACATCGAAAAGCTGTCCGAGTACATGGCCTCTACCGGCAAGCGGTATCAGAGCCATGCTGCCACCATCCGGCGCTGGGCCGGTGAGGACGCGAAAAAGGCGGCCCCGCCCACCCGAAACCGGGATTACAGCGTAAAGGAGGATGAAACCGTATGATGGAGATTACCGCAGAAATCCGGGCGCTGATCGACAAGGCAGCCGCCGGTGTGGAGCTGGCCGGGGACGAGTACATAGACCCGGCAGACGGCCTCATTCACTGTAAGAAGTGCGGCGGCCAGAGGCAGACCGTTGTGCCATGCTTTGGGAAACCGGGCTACTTCATGCCACGCTGTATCTGCCAGTGCCAGCGGGAGGCCGAGGAACAGCGCAGGGCCGCCGAGGAACGGCAGCGCCGCATGGAGCGTATCAGGCGCCGGAAGCCCAGGGCCTGCAAGACCGCTATCTGTACGACTACACCTTTGCCAACGACAACGGCCAAAATCCCCTGATGGACAAAGCCCGCGCCTATGTGGAGAACTGGAAGGAAGCTTATAAGGACAACACCGGCCTGTTGCTGTTCGGGGATGTGGGAACCGGCAAGTCCTTTTTCGCCGGTTGTATCGCCAACGCCCTGCTTGACCGGGATGTGCCGGTGCTGATGACGAACTTTCCCACCATCCTGAACCGCCTGACAGGGATGTTTTCCGAGGACAGGGCCGACTTTATCGCCAGCTTTGACGAGTACGACCTGCTCATCATTGACGATTTGGGTGTGGAGCGCAGTACCGAGTATGCGATGGAGCAGATGTTTTTCGTCATTGACAGCCGCTACCGCAGCCGCAGGCCCATGATAATCACCACCAACCTGAAGCTGGCCGAACTCAAGAACCCGCCTGACCTGGCCCACGCCCGTATCTATGACCGTATCCTGGAACGGTGCGCCCCGATCCTCTTTGCCGGGAAAAACTTCCGAGAGGAAAACGCCGGGGCCACCAAGCAGGCGGCGAAAGACATTGTGAACCGTAAGAGCGACTGATTGTTTTGCCGGACGGCGCAGCCCCGCCCGGAGAAAGGAGCGCCATGAACGAAGAAACCCGTACCATGCAGACCGCAGACACCACTCCGGCCAGAGCGTCGGAGGACGCCCCCGCGCTGGTAAAGAAAATCGGCAAGACCACCTACAAGGTGCGCGTCCATTTCAGCGACACCAGCACCGAAACCATGAGCGACAAAATCAAGCGTATGCTTAAAAACGAGATACAGCAGATGTGACCGGCTGATAAAGCCAGCCGCCTTGTGTTAAACTGATGATGGTACACACCAAAACTTTTAGCCAAGGAGGACATGAAAATGCTGTACACAGAAAAAGAGAAAAATGAGATTGAGCGCGTCCGCAAAGTGTTTGAGAAACATATCCAGCAGATGACCGCTTATGATTTGGTTTGGTCGGACAAGGTCGGCTATGTGTGGCTGGCAATATCTATCGACCCGGTCTATATTGATACCGGCAACTGGATAGAGTCCGCTACTGGCCTTTGTTATGAGTGCTTGAATGATATAGCACTGGATGTTTTTGGAATGACCGGAAACGACCATGACTTCGAGGACGCCGATCCGCTGGAACTGGCCGAGATTAAGCGGCGCTGGAAACCCTATATCGACCAACTGCCGGAATATGCGTACCTTTGCGACGAACTGTTAAGCAGGAGAAAATAACCCATCCGCCAAAGTGTCAGGAGCTAAAATCTGCTTCCTGGCACTTTTTTTGTGGCTTTTTTGTGAATTTGATTAAAAAGTCCTTGACAACTCGTTTCGGGCAAGACGGCAAAAAGCATTTTGATTTCCTGCGGTGCGCGACTGGCTCCCTTTGACATCCCGCAGCTTCGTGAGGTCATGGCCTATGACGAATTGGAGCTTGACCGCATCGGAGATCGGAAAACAGCGGTATTCTTCATCATTTCCGATACCACGCAGACCTACAACTTTTTAGTGGCGCTTGCATTTTCGCAGATGTTCAACCTCCTGTGTGAACGGGCGGACAATGTTCACGGTGGCCGCCTGCCGCACCATGTACGGGTGCTGTGGGATGAGGCAGCCAACACGGGACAGGTGCCCCAGCTCGAAAAGCTGGTCGCGGTTATCCGCTCCCGCGAGGTGAGTCTTTGCCTGCTGTATCAGCAGTTGGCACAGTGCAAGGCCATTTACGATAAACACGCCGAGACAATCCTCGGCAACATGGACAGCGTGGTGTTCCTCGGTGGCCGCGAAGCCAGCACCATCAAGGAAATATCCGAGAACTGGCTGGGAAAAGCCACAATCAGTATGCAGACCGACAGCCGCTCCCGTGGTCAGTCGGAAAGCTACAGTCAAAATACCCAGCGGCTGGGCCGGGAACTGATGACCCCAGCCGAACTTGCAACCATGCCGGGAGATAAATGTATTTTGCAGCTTCGGGGCCTGCCCCCGTTCTTCTCTCCCAAGTATGATCTGAAACGGCATCCGAACTACCGCTATATGGAACATTAACCGGCACCTGCCATTTTCACACCGAGAATGTCAGGTGCTTTTTTTATTATCAGGAGGGAACGCCTATTGAACGTATTTGAAGCCGTGAAGCAGTCCGTCACCACAAGGCAGGCTGCGGAGCGTTATGGAATCAAAGTAAACCGGAACGGGATGTGCGCCTGCCCGTTCCACAACGACAAGAACCCAAGCATGAAGGTTGACCGCCGCTTTTACTGCTTCGGCTGCGGAGCCACCGGGGACGTGATTGATTTTGTTTCCCGGCTCCACGGGATCGGGAGCCGGGAAGCCGCCCTTATGCTGGCGCAGGACTTCTCCATCCCCTATGAGGACGGGAGGAACGCCGGGAAGGAACCTATCCGGCCACGACTGCGGCGGGAAACAGAGGAACAGAAATTGAAACGCATGGAGCGGCACTGCTTCCGGGTGCTGTCCGACTATTACCATCTCCTGCGCCGCTGGAAGGAGGAATACGCCCCACGCCAGCCGGATGAAGCATGGAACCCCCGGTTTGTGGAAGCCCTGCAGAACATGAGCCGGGTGGAATACCTGATGGACGTGCTACTGTCCGGGGACATTCAGGAGCGGGCGGCGCTTATCACAGGACACGGAAAGGAAGTGAGGAACCTTGAAAGACGGATGGCAGAATTTACCGCCCCAGATACGGCAGGAAATAGCGAACATGGCAGACAGCGCAGAGCCGCCCCGGAGCGTTGAGGAAGTAAAGGCCATGCTAGAAACCACCGAAAAAGGCGGTTTCCGCAACAGCATGAGCAACTGCCTGACCGTGTTCCAGTGCGACCCGCTCCTTTCCGGGGCGGTTGCCTACAACCTGCTGACCGACCGCACCGATATTTTAAAGCCAATCGGCTACAAAAGAGCCACCGGAAGCCCCATGACCGACACGGACATGAAATATATCCGGCTGTATCTGGAAAAGACCTATGGCCTGACAAGCGAGAAAAAGATACAGGACGCCGCCGACCTTGCCGCCAATGAGAACAGCTACCACCCTGTCCGGGATTATTTAAACGGCCTGACATGGGACGGAACCGAACGGATACGCTCCTGCCTGCGTCACTTTCTGGGAGCCGGTGAGGACGAGTATACTTTCCAATCCCTGCGCCTGTTTTTGCTGGGAGCCATCCACCGGGCATTTTCCCCCGGCTGCAAGTTTGAAGTCATGCTCTGTCTTGTGGGAGGGCAGGGAGCCGGGAAGTCCACCTTCTTCCGCCTGCTGGCAGTCAAAGACGAGTGGTTCTCCGATGACCTGCGGAAGCTGGACGATGACAACGTGTACCGGAAGCTGCAAGGCCACTGGATCATCGAGATGTCGGAGATGATTGCCACCGCCAACGCCAAGAGCATAGAGGAAATCAAGTCATTTTTAAGCCGCCAGAAGGAGGTCTACAAGATACCCTATGAAACCCACCCGGCAGACCGCCCAAGGCAGTGCGTGTTCGGCGGCACGTCCAACGCCCTTGACTTCCTGCCCCTTGACCGCTCCGGAAACCGCCGATTCATCCCCATACAGGTATGCCCGGAACAGGCGGAAACACACATCTTAGAGGACGAAGCCGCTTCCAGAGCCTATCTGAACCAGGTATGGGCGGAAGCGATGGAGATTTACCGGAGCGGCAGGTGGAAGCTGACATTCAGCCGGAAATGGTGCGCCATTTAAAGGAACACCAAAGGGACTTCATGCCGGAGGACACTAAGGCCGGTATGATACAGGCTTTCCTTGACAGCTACCCCGGCGATACCGTCTGCTCCAAGCAGCTTTACAAAGAAGCCTGAACCATGACTTTGACGAGCCGAAACAATGGGAGATACGGGAAATCAACGAGATAATGAACCAGTGCGTCACCGGCTGGAATTATTTCTCCAACCCCCGGATGTTTGCCGGGTACGGCAGGCAGAAAGGATGGGAACGGGAAAACGCACGGATAGAACCGGCAACGGACAGCGGCAACGGGACGGAAAAATCCCGGAAGGATTTACGCCGGTGCCGGAACAGATGGAGCTTCCATTCTGAAAAAATCCGGGCAGGGACAGCCCGTTGCACACTCCGTTGCTATCCCGTTGCGACCCGGTTGCCGGGAAAAATCCCGTAACTGCGGGCTTTTCTCCCCTTTAACAACCAAAGCAACAGAAAAATAAAAGAAAAAGTATAAAATAACCCAACTGCCAGACAAGGATTAGTTCCAATGTTTTTTGAAGCCCGTTGCCGGACTTCGTTGCCGACCTTCCCTGTCTGGCTTTTTCATGTATGGAGGACAACTGCCTATGGCGAAAAATAAAACAGAGATTCATGTCACCACAGTATTTGACGGCGAACTGGACGCTACGGACGTTTTCGTGAGCCTTATCGCACAGAAACACACCAGAAAAAATAGATAAAGAATATCTTGCTAAAACGCAAGAAATGAGATATAATAAAGACGAGGTTCATAGTGACCGTGTTCCGTCTGGATTGTGCGGGTAAACGGTTATGATGAACACTTTTGGATATACAGGGATGGACGCACTCCTTGCCGGGAGTTTCCGGGCAGCTATCTATTGCAGGCTCTCGAAAGACGATGACCTTCAGGCGAGAGCGCCAGCATCGCAAACCAGCGGGATATGCTGGAAAAGTTCTGCGAAAAACAGGGATGGGAGGTTGCGGCAGTCTATCAGGACGACGGCTTCACCGGCCTGAACATGGAACGCCCCGACCTGAAACGGATGTTGAAGGCCATTGAGCGGAAGCAGATAAACCTTGTCATTACGAAAGATTTATCCAGATTAGGGCGGAACTACTTGCAGACCGGGCAGCTTATCGAGGACTTCTTCCCAAGGAACGGCGTGCGCTACATCGCCATGAATGACGGTATCGACACCATGCGGGACAACAACGACATTGCGCCCTTCAAAAATATCCTGAACGAGATGTACAGCAAGGATATTTCCAAGAAAGTCCATTCTTCCTATGTGCTGAAAGCCCAGAAAGGCCAGTTCACCGGCTGCCTTGCCCCCTTTGGCTACAAAAAAAGACCCGGAGGACAGGAACCGCCTGCTGGTAGACGAGGAAACCGCCCCGGTTGTCCGGCTGATTTTCGGGTATGCGCTGGACGGGCACGGCCCCAACTACATCCGGCGCAGGCTGGAGGAAGAAAAGCACCCCTGCCCCACATGGTGGAACCGGCAGCGTGGGCACCGGAACATCCGCACCAAATGGGAGAAGAAAGACCCGGAGAACGGGCGGTACATCTGGGACTTCACCGTAATTAAAGAAATCCTGATGAACCCCGTCTACACCGGCGCAATCGCTTCCCAAAAGACCGAGTACCGCTTTAAAATCGGCACTATCCGGACAAGAAGCCGGAGGACTGGATTGTGGTGGAAGGGACGCATGAGCCGCTGGTGGACAAAAAGAGTTTTGCCATCGTGCAGGAAAAGCTGAAATCCCGCCAGCGGCCGGGGCAGTCCGGGGAGCCGAGCCTGTTTGCCGGGCTTCTCAAATGCGGCGAGTGCGGAAAGTCCCTGACTGTCCGCTACACCAATGCCAAGCATCCCCAGAGGATTTATTCCTGCAAGACTTACAACGCTTTTGGGAAACAGCACTGTACCCAACACCGGATTGATTACGACATACTTTATTCCCTTGTCATGAATAAATCCGGGAGTGCGCCGCCGCTGCCCTGACCGACAGCGAAGCGGTGGCCGGGCGGCTGACCGACACCTGCGAAGCCGAGCAGAAAGGCCAGAG
>ENA-OQAA01000424-OQAA01000424.1-human-gut-metagenome-genome-assembly--contig:-NODE-424-length-29612-cov-2.496083_pt1 | contig 29612 bp, 25 predicted proteins | sample MGYA00242489_ERZ504515 | MGnify/ENA primary metagenome ERZ504515 (study PRJEB26092, sample SAMD00036237) | human gut metagenome | host: Homo sapiens | study: EMG produced TPA metagenomics assembly of... | reverse complement strand
TGTTCGTCCAGTACGGCTTTAACGGATTTTGACGATATGTAATCATTTCCTTACTCCAATCGTAATCCAGCGGATTGATCGGGATCAGACGGCAACCTGTTTCTTTAGCGATCAACTCGGCGTTCTTCTGGTCAAACTCCCGTTGGATAAACACGACTTTCGCATTATGTTCCCGTGCGGTCTCGACCAGTTCCTTTAATTGTGCGGGAGACGGTTCTTTTCCGTCCATCTCGATGCAAAGCTGGGTCAAGCCATATTCGTTGGCCAAATAGGTCAGGGCCGGATGGTAAATAATAAATGTCTTATTGTCAAGAGAATGTAACAAACTGGAAACGGTCTTTTCCGTTTCTCCGATTTCTTTCGTCAGTTGTTCATAATTCGCTTGGTAATATTCCTTATTCTCCGGGTCCAAAGACACAAAGGCATCCAAAGTGTTCTTGGCGATCACCTTCGCTCCAGAGATAGAGCTCCACGTATGCGGATCGACGCCTCCGGGATGATGATGGTGGTGGTGATCATGTTCCTCTTCTTCCTCGGGGCTTTTAAGTAAATCAATTCCTTCGGACAGGTCAAAAACCTTGAGTCCCGGATTATTATTCCGGATATTATCCATCCAAGCCTGTTCGAACCCGATCGATCCGATCCTTAAATAACCTTGCTTTTACCCACCTGCACCATTTGCTGGGGCGTAGGATCATACGTCTCCGGACTTTGCCCCGCCGGAACCACACAATTAATCTTAAATTTATCTCCGGCTATCTTCTCCGCAAAATACCGTTGCGGCTCAATCGTCACGCTGACGATCCTCTCATCTGTCCGCTTATCGCCGCAGGCCATAAGTATCAAGACGAAAAAGAGCCGATATCAATACCTTAAATTCTTTCATACCACATATATATTTTCGCAAAGGTAACGAATATCGGGTAATAAGGCAGCAAGGAGACGATTCAAAGTTATCAGGAACTAGCTTGACAACTTCCCCGAACAAGGCATTTGCGTAAACTATGTTTTACGAACATATAGCCATCGGTAAATGAATAGGAACAGTTAAACCGGTCCAGAAAAGCCGGGATTTGGACGACATCAGTTTCTTTATGATACGTACAGATCGCGAAATCCAAGTGATCCGCTTTCGCGAATAATTCCATACAGCCCTGTAAAGCCATACATTCCGCACCTTCTATATCCATTTTTAAGAAGATATCTTTTCGAGACTTGTCTTTCAAGAAATTATCCAAAGCAGCATTAACGTCATCGTCATGATCGCTGATATATTTCTTTACGATCATCGTTTTCTCTTTCCACGGCTCAAAAGTAGCCTGAAGCGCCTCGATCCATTTATCCTCATATTCAAAAAGATAAACAAAACGAGTAACCTCGATGGTATCCAGAGCGGTAAATCCCTCAGCGGAACCAATATCCAAGAGTGTCTTTCCCCTAAACTCCTCCACGGAATCCGCATAATGATGGGGATGCCTCACGTCTTGCTCGATCAACAAAGCCCGATAGCATTTCTCGATCTTAGATGTGCTATACTCTCTCGGAAAATATAATCGTTTACTTCCCCGGTGCATCACATAAGGCAATTCTTTCTCCTTATCCCACAGAACGGCAATCGACATCTCCAGATATTCCGCAGCGAAATCATAAGGATAACGTGTATATCCTCTTTTTCGAAAATAATCATAATACGCTAATTTAGGAGAAGAGGGCTCAAACACCTTGGTATAGTAAAAAGGTAACGTCCCATATAATATGCTTTTCAACTTCATCATCGAACCGGTAAACATTTCATCTAGTTTTTAATAGGGCGTAATATACGAGAAATATCTTAATATACATAACAAATCCCCGTATTACAACCGATAAGTAATAATACGGGGATTTATAGGGAAAAAATAGGCTACTCTATTTTTACTCGGCCAGCCATTTATTCATCTGTGTAAGGATCCGCTCCTTCATATCCTCCGGCATATTGCCGATACGGGCACGATGGCTACCTCGGGGCTGGATATAGATTTGCTCGTTCTTCTTGCCTTTGAAAGCGGGAACCATGCTGCGCTCCACGGGTCGATCTCGCCATAGATGAAGATCATTTTCGGATCGTTGTCTTTCAAGAAGTTATAGATCTTATGGTACAGAGCCGGACGGAAGTCTACTTTATCGACCAGCTCCCCGGGAAGCATGATACGGTTCAAGTATCCGTGGGCACTATCGATCGTAAGGTATTTCTTGAAAGGTTTTACGTCATAGCCATAATAACCGAGCTCACGGGCGGCTTGTACGAAGAAAGAGATATTCGGCTGGTTCTCGGCGAAGTAATCAGGACCGCTGATTTCCATCAAATGATCGAAGAGCGCCTGATCGTCGGCAGACTTGGAAGGGATCGTACTTACCGAAGTTCCCCACTGCCAAAGAGCGAATGAATATTCCAGTACGCAATAATCCAATACCTCGGGCATCGGGATACGGAATGTCAAGTTCTTATTCTTACAATAGCTCTCCAATAAAGGGAGCATATCGGACTTACGTTTCAAGACTTCCAATTGAAAATCCTGTATCCTCTTGCGTTCCGCTTTCGTACCTACTTACGTAAGAAAGGTTCGTGGCGGCCATCCTCTACGCCTTTACATAACGGACCGACATAAGGAACGGAGAAATCCACGTCGTCCGGGAAAAAGGCACGGTAAAGCATTGTAGTCTGCCCCCCCTTACTGATACCGGTACTGATCCATTTTTCCGGATAGATCTGCTTGAATGTATTGCGGACGTTATGTAAATCGTACGCAGAGTTCTCGGCGGTCAGATAATCCCAGTTTTTAGGTTCCGGCGTCGACTCCAAGAAATAACGGTACTCCACGAATACTAAGTTCGCGTTCAATAGTTTAGATAGTTCTTCTTGATATTTCGGATTGAGCGCATAAGCCGCTCCATATCCTTCGGTCACGATAATGGTAGGACGATCATAACCTACATGGCCTACGATAACCCGTTGCGTAAATGTTCCGGCGGCGGGGTCTTTCGGATCGACCTGCTGTGTAATACGTACTACATATTTCTCCGGATAATGATCGGATTTAAGTTTTTCAATACCACTAATTCCTTTTAGGGCGGCAAGCTTCTCTTGTAAATCTCCGGGAGCGGCCATTACCGTCATCACCGACAGGAAGAAAAGAAGCAAGAAGTTAAATGTTCTTCTCATGGTAATTTAGTCTTTTAGATATTGTATTGTTCGTAATAATCCCTCATATTTGGCGCGTTTCACCGCCGAATGCGCAAAGATACGATTATAATCCTCACGGCTCAATGCTTGAAGTCGTCTTTTTAAGAGAGAGCAAAGAAGGGTGGATGAAAGGCTGCTACTGCCGTAGGCATAGCGAAGCGGTTCCAAGGACAAACGGCTTGGCAGGTGTCGCATCCATAGACGCGGTTACCTAAAAGGACGGCTTGCTCAACAGGGATTTCTCCACGATGCTCGATCGTAAGATAAGAGATACATTTACGGGCATTCAAACGTTTCGGCCCTTCCAAGGCTCCGGTAGGACAAGCGTTCAAACAGCGGATGCAGGAACCGCAGTGATTCTTTTTGGGGGAATCATAGGTATCGACTACCAAAGTTGTCACGATCTCCCAAGGAAAAAGAAAGAGCCTTTGCCCGGGATGATTAGATTCGTATTCTTTCCGATCCATCCTAAACCGCTTTCCAAGCCCAATAACGTTCTAACAGAGGGCGGAGTCCGTGAATACACGGGCCTCATTGTTGGAGGGATGATGCTCGGTTATCGCTTTCCATAATTGGCGAAGTTTATCCTTTACGACCCCGTGATAATCTTCTCCATACGCATAATACGAGATATAAGGTTCCGCCGGATTCCGGAGAACTTTCGGATAATAATTCAAGGCTACTGAGATAACTGATTTGGCACCTTCCACCAAGCCATCCGGATTGAGACGAATTTCCCGATGATTCTCCATGTATTTCATTCCAGCATGGTAGCCTTCCGCGATCCATTGGTCAAAATAAGCCTCCTCGCTCCCGGCCTTCGCTACTTCAGCGATACCGCAAGCGGAAAAGCCTAATTCCATAGCTTTATCTTTTATAAACTGGGAGATACCCATTATTCAAAAACTTTAAACTCGTAGCCTTCCTTTAAGAGCCATTCGACAGCCCGGGGCATTGCCTCACGCATATTGCGCTCGGCTTTCAAGGAATCGTGGAAGACGATAACGGAACCATTACGGGTATAGTTCTTTACCACGTTAAAGACACCATTCGGAGTCATATGCGGGCTATAATCGCGGGTGACCACATCCCACATCACGATATGATAATGGCGGCGAAGCCATACTACCTGCGGAAAACGCATATGCCCATGAGGAGGCCGAAATAAATTGCTGGGAATATATTCGGCTGCCTTCTCCACATTCGCCAAATAATTCTTCGTCCAGAACTTGATACCTTGGATATGGTTGAACGTATGGTTACCGACACGGTGCCCACGATCTATCACCATCTGGAAGACCTCGGGATGCTTACGTACATTATCCCCTACCATAAAAAAGGTAGCCTTGATCCCATACGTATCCAATATATCTAAAACCCAAGGGGTAACCTCGGGAATCGGGCCGTCGTCGAAGGTGAGATACACACACTTCTTCTCTGCCGGTATTCGCCAAGTTACCCCCGGAACAGTGCCCTGTAAAACCAAGGCGGTTGTTCTATAAACATACTTTGTTAGTCTTTTGCCACTGATCCGTACGCCATACGGTAATTATCAAATTCCTCTTGATAAGGCTTAGCGAACTCCGGATTGTATTGTTTGCTTACACGCAATACCTCTTGGAGAACCGCCAAGTTATGACCTAAATCACTCTCGACAGATGATAATTGCCCCGGACGCAAACGGAAATACCAGTTTATACTGCGCAACGCATTGTCCGCTATACCTTTATAAACCATCTCCGCCTTCTCCTTCTGGCCCAACTCGTAATACAGCTCACCTAAAGAAAGAGCGCTATAATCCAACGGAACATTCTCGGGAGGCAATACTTCCATCGCCTTATCCAATACGTCCAGTGCTTTCTCATTCTTGCCCTCAGCGACCAAAGCGGCAGCCAACTTACTGAACAACGCGATACGATAGCTCTTGCACATCCGCATCACAGTCTCATCCAAGTACACACCCGGCGTATTGACACCACCCCATTTGAACTTATTCATCACGTTGTCATACATCTTCTCCGTATTGATCGAACGAACAGTTCCCTGTGTCTCCATCGGAACAATCTGATAAGCCATACCGGTCTGCTGGAAGTACGGATCCAATTTCACGAATTGATCCGGGCTTACGGTAATCGCGTAATAGATCGGACGGTTCCAATCATTCGTCTGCAACATATCCAAGATAATCAACTCTTGCTTACCCAAGACATCCTTGCCTTTCAAGTCAATCTTCATCTCTTTCTGCAAATACGGCAAGTTAGCGGTATCGATCACGCCGGCAGCCATAACTGCGGCGGAATCTACCCCATCGTCAATGTCTGAGCAGGGATATAATCTAATTCTTGATTGATACCCGGGATCTTCTTAAACTTCGGATCGTTACTACGAACAAAATCAAGAGCGGTCTTCAGATCAATCGATTTATCCGTCATCGGGAATACATAAGCGGCATCACGAGTACCTTGCACATAATCCTCCGGTTGCCAAGAGATTGGAAGCGGATCGGATTCGTATGCTTGCTTCTTCATTTGGTTGATATACCAGTCGGTTTGCAAATAGCTCGTATTACATACACGTACATCCGTACGGATACCTTCCACCTCCTGCGCGTACCACAACGGGAACGTGTCATTATCACCATTCGTAAATATGACAGCGTTCGGCTCGCAAGATTCCAAATAGTTCGCACCAAAATCACGGCAAACATAACGGTTCGAGCGATCATGGTCGTCCCAGTTCTGCGCACCCATCTGGATAGGAACCAACAAGCAGAGTACCGTAGCGACAGAACCCGCTATCACCGGAGATAACTTGCCATACTTCTGCAATCCTTTCGCCAAGCCGCCACACCGAAACCGATCCATATACAGAACGCATAGAATGATCCGGCATACGCATAGTCTCGCTCACGAGGTTGATACGGCGTCTGGTTCAAGTAAAGCACGATCGCGATACCCGTCATAAAAAACAAGAAGAAACGTGATCCAGAATCCCTGAATGCCCTTCTTTCCGGCATAAGCTTGGAATAGAAGCCCCAAGATACCCAACAGAAGCGGTAACATATAATATACGTTATGCCCCTTATTGTTGACGATATCGAACGGCATATCCTCTTGCGGACCCACTAAAGCCTCATCAATAAACGGAATACCGGTTATCCAGTTACCATTCGACACCTCACCATGACCTTGTATATCGTTCTGCCGTCCGGAGAAGTTCCACATGAAATAACGCCAATACATGAAATTCAGCTGATAAGCGAAGAAATAACGTAAATTCTCGGCAAACGTAGGTTTCATCACAGTCACCATCTCACCGCAACGGTTGAACTTCACCGGTGTACCTTTCACTTGTGCCCACTCCTTATAAGCAGCCACATGACGTCCGTCGCTACTATACATACGGGGGAAAAGCATACTCAACTCATCCACGTATTCGTATTCCGTATCGTAACGAGAGATATAATAATGATCCTTCTCGTTTTATCTTTCTTAATGACACGGCTCCAAGTCGGCTCACCCTCTTTCGATACAGGTACGCAAGTGCCGCCTTGGTTCTCACGCTTCACCTCGGATACATAGGTCTGACCGTAGATCAACGGAGTCTTACCGTATTGCTCGCGAGCCAAATAAGTACGCAAGGTAAAGATATCTTGCGGAGCGTTTTGGTTCATAGGCGTATCGGCTGTCGCACGGATCAATGTCAAGGCATAGGATGAATAACCCACTACGATTACCATCAAGCAGACCAAGATCGTATTCAGCATCTTGATATTTACCTTCTTGCTCATGAACAAATAAGCCGTCAAGGCCGCCGTGAGGATCACGGCGATCACGTAACCGCTACCGATAAACGGAATACCCAACAATACGATCGAGAGGATAAAGGATATCTTCATCCGCACCGGATGGATCTCGTCTTGCATCGTCTCCCAGATCGCCCAGATCAAGGAAGCCGCCAAGATAATCACGAACGCATATACACCCGAGTTATACGGCATACCGAACGTATTGACAAACAACAGCTCGAAATAACCGCAAACCTCAACCAAGCCTTGTACGACACCATACATCATCAAGCCCACGATAGCGAACGACACCAATAAAGCGATCAGCGTACCCTTCATCGTAGGATTCGGGAATTTCTTATAATAATATACCAGCACGATAGCCGGGATACACAATAAATTCAGCAAATGGACACCGATACTCAGACCCATCAAATAAGCGATCAGCACGATCCAACGATCGGCATGCGGACGATCGGCGGCTTCTTCCCATTTCAGGATCAACCAGAATACCAAGGCGGTAAACAAGGAAGAATAAGCATATACCTCGCCCTCCACGGCGCTAAACCAGAATGTATCGCTAAACGTATAAGCCAAAGAACCTACCAAACCGCAACCCATGATCGTAATCATCTGTCCCAGACACATCATCTTATCGTCTTCCACGATAATCTTACGAGCTAAATGGGTAATACTCCAGAAAAGGAATAAGATCGTCAGGCCGCTAAAAAGGGCGGACATCGTATTGACCATTACCGCCACCTTGGAAGGGTCCGAGGCGAACTGCGTAAATAAATTGGCTGTTAACATGAAGAAAGGAGCTCCGGGCGGATGGCCTACTTCCAATTTGTATGCCGAAGAGATAAACTCACCACAATCCCAGAAACTGGCGGTGGGTTCCATTGTCATCAGATAAACGGTAGAAGCGATCAAAAAAACGACCCACCCCAACACGTTGTTGATTAGTTTGTACTTTCCCATACTTTGTATAAGTGTGATAATTAAATTGTTTCTACTTGCATACCCACACGGGCAGTCGGCCGCAAAGGTAATCATTTACGTTTAATACCTAACGTTCCATTCCCCTATAAATTATATAGAATAGATTAGAATTATATTAAACAAACCTTATCACTCAAGTGTTAATAGAATAGTTGAGTATTAAAATTATAGGGAGATGAAAGAAAATTATGAACTAATTGATAATGAAGAACGCCACCAATATGAATTTCATATAGAGCGATACGTTCCCAGAATAGAGTATATAAAAAATAAGGATGGGGTAATTTATCTCACCCACACTGAGGTTCCCATGGAGCTTGGAGGTAAAGGAATTGGTAGCCAATTGGTGGAGAAAGTGCTCTTGGATATCGAGAAGAAAGACTTACGTCTCGTTCCGTTATGTCCGTTCGTAGCTGGATATATCCAGAAGCATCCGGATTGGAAACGCATCGTAATGAGTGGTATACATGTTTAATATTTATAACAAAATTATATGGGCAAGAAGATCGAATATACGAATGGTGAACTCACCATTATCTGGCAACCGGAGTTATGTCAACATGCCGGTATCTGTGTAAAGACTCTTCCCGGTGTCTATAAGCCGAAGGAGAGGCCCTGGATACAGATAGAGAATGCGACAACCGCAGAATTAATTGCCCAAATCAATCAATGTCCGTCTGGCGCGTTGACATACCGAATGAATAAAGAGGTGAAATGAGGCCCCCCCGCCTGTCTCATCTTGATAGAAAGGAGTATTCCGTATCGGATACTCCTTTTTTCGCCATAAGGACCTCTTTCTATGATTTTTTGCTAGTTTTGTGATCTAGATTCACTATCAATGAAACAAATATGATAAAAAGACATTCTATCTTAACGGCAATCCTGCTTTGTTTCGTCGCTTTCACACAAGTGATGGCACAAGAGATGCAGGAACCCGAACCGCTTCCGATCGACCCAAAGGTTCGATACGGGAAATTGAGTAACGGATTGACCTACTATATCCGTCACAACGATCAGCCCAAAGACCGGGCAGACTTTTACATCGCCCAAAACGTAGGCTCCATCTTAGAGGAAGACAATCAACGAGGTTTGGCTCACTTCTTGGAACATATGGCTTTCGACGGCAGTAGGAACTTCCCGAATAACGGGATGGACGAATATATCGAGAGTGTAGGTATGCGCAGCGGGGAAAACTTCAACGCCTATACTTCCTTTGATGAGACCGTCTACATGATTACCAACGCCCCTGTCAACAAAAGCGGCGTGGTTGATTCTTGCTTATTGATCCTTCACGATTGGTCCGGGTTCCTAGCCTTGACCGACTCGGCTATCCAGAAAGAACGTGGGGTCATCCGTGAGGAATGGCGTACCCGACAGGATGCCCAGACTCGTCTATGGGAGCAGCAACTACCAAGATGTACCCGGGAAGCCGTTACGCGAACCGGATGCCGATCGGTTCGATCGACGTGATCGAGAACTTCAAGCCGGACGAGTTGAGGGCTTACTACAAAAAATGGTATCGTCCGGACTTGCAAGCGATTATCATCGTGGGAGACGTAAATGTAGATCAAGTGGAGGCAACGATCAAAAAGATGTTCGCCGATGTCCCTGCCCCGGTCAACCCGGCAAAACGGGAACAAGTATCGGTTCCCGACAATGATCTACCTCTGATCTCGATCGCCAAAGACAAGGAGGCATCCAATACGATCCTTTATATCTTCTATAAACACGATAAATTGCCCAACGACTTGAATCGTACGATTGCCGGATTGGTAAAGGACTATATCCAGCAAATATGCGCGTCGATCATGGACGAGCGTTTCGATGACATCTTGCATCAAGCGAATCCTCCGTTTATCTATGCGGAAGCCTACGACGATGATAATTTCATGATCGCGAAGAGCAAAGGAGCATGGACCGTAGCCGCTCTTAGCCAAGGAAGGCGAGATCGATTCCACACTGACCACGCTTGTCAAAGAGACCCAACGGGTAAAACAATATGCTTACGCCATCCGAGTATGAACGGGCACGCATCAACGTGTTGAAACAATACGAGTCCGCTTACAACGAGCGGAATAACCAAAAGAACGACGCTTATGTCCGTGAATACGTGAACCATTTCACCAACGGCGGTTATATCCCGGGCATTGAGATGGAATACACGCTATTGAACCAGATCGCCCAGAATATCCCGGTAGAGCAAGTCAACCAATATATCCAAGATATGATCGGAGAGGATAATATCGTGATCGGGTTAACCGGACCGGATAAAGAAGGTATAAAATACCGTCCGAGGAGAACCTGCTCCGTACGTTCCTCAAAGCACGACAGATGCCGGTAGAGCCTTATAAGGAAACTGTCTCCAACGAGCCTTTAGTCCCGACCTTGCCGACCCCGGGCCGGATCACGGAGACAAAGACCGGCCAGCGCTTCGGAGCGACAGTATTTACCTTAAGCAATGGTATCAAGGTGGTATTGAAGCCTACCGAATTCAAGAAGGACGAGATCATCATGACTGCTACCAGCCCGGGAGGAAGCACTTTATTCGGCACGAAGGATATTGATAACTTAAAAGTTTCAATGACGTGATCGAGATAGGTGGATTGGGCAATTTCTCCGCCACGGATCTAAGTAAGCGTCTGGCCGGAAAGAAGGTATCTTGCGCCCTATCGCTCAGTCAAGATAGTGAGAACGTGAACGGAATGGCCGCTCCTTCCGATTTGCGAACCTTATTCGAGTTAATTTACCTTAGCTTCACGGCTCCCCGCATGGACGAGGAGGCCTACGCATCTTTCGAGACACGGACAAAAGCGCAATTGCAGAATATGGAGTTAAATCCGATGGTCGCTTTCAGCGACTCTTTGTCTAAAGCGGTTTACGGAGATAATCCTCGTGCGTCACGTCTTCGTCCACAAGATTTCGAACATATCAGTTATCCTCGTATCATGGAGATGCGCAAGGAACGCTTCTCGGATGCTTCCGGTTTCGTATTCACGTTTGTAGGTAATATCCAGATTGATAGTATCCGTCCGTATATAGAGCAGTATTTAGCGACATTGCCATCTCAAGGAAAAATTGAGAAGGGAAATCCGGCGGAGGTTCCATCGATGCGTAAGGGAGACTATATGAATCGATTCAACCGCTCCATGGAAATCCCGAAAGTAACGGTAGCCAACCTCTATACCGGGCAGATGGAGTACAATCTGGAGAATATCATCACCGCTACCGCATTGAACAAGTTATGGATTGGTATATTACGAGAAGGTACGCGAGAAGAAGGAGGAACGTATGGCGTCGGGTATCCGCTAGAATCTCACCTTTCCCGGAAGGAAGAACGACATTACAGATATTCTTCGATACGGACCGGCTAAGTGGGAGCAGATGAACACAATTGTCCGCAATGAGTTGAAACGGCTTTCCGAGGTAGGCCCTCGTCAAGAAGATTTCAAGAAAACACAGGATAACCTGCTGAAACGTCATGCGGAAGTCTTGCAGGAGAACAGCTATTGGTTGAACGTATTGGATGATTATTATTATAAAGGATTTGATACCGATACGGATTATGAGTCGATTGTTAAGGCGCTGACTCCCGAGAAGATAAAGGCATTCGCCCAAAAGCTTTTGGGACAGGTAACCGGGTAGAAGTTATCATGCAACCCTAGTTACTATTTTGAGAGGATGAGACGGGGCGTGCCCCGTCTCTACTTTGATTTCTTTAGTTTAAAATGATCGAATCCTTCCCCATAAACCCCGATTACGGCGCTTTGGGATACAAAGGCGGTCGGATCAATATCATTAATGATACGGAAAATCGTAGTGGATTGCCGTTTTTTAGCGAGCACGAACATCATCTTCTGTTCTTGCCCCGTATATAACCCGGTAGCATCGATCACCGTAACCCCTCGATGCAACGCATTAATCTCCTTACCAATCTCTTGATACTTCTTCGAGATGATAAAGAATTGCACGGACTGGCGGGCACTGTTCACGATCTGATCCAGCACGAAACTACAAACATATAACGTTACGAAACCATATACCACTTTCTCCCAATCCTTTAGCACGAAATAACTGGAGGTGATAATAATCATATCGCAGATCATCATGACCCGTCCCAGCGTTATATCCCGGTATTTATTGATGATAGCGGCAATAATATCCGTTCCACCCGTACTACCGTTCGAGGAGAAAGCGATACCGATACCACTTCCGCAGAAAGAGGCTCCCAGCACACATGCCATAAACGGTTGGTCTTGTAATAAATGCATATCGGCCGTCAACTTCTGGATCAGCGACAGGAAGAAAGTAAGCGTAAACACGGCGAAGATCGTCTTGATACTGAACTTAAAACCTAATATTTTCAAGGCAAGCATCAGCAAGACGGCATTAATGGTTCGGAAATATGCACCGTTTAGGTGCTTCATTTCCTTGTTCAAGGCAGTTTTACCCGCCATGCTCTATTACATATTATATAGAACTTCAATTTTAGACTGCTGTTTCCGGCAGAAAGAGGTGTGAAGTTCATGCCTGCACCCCGTTCGTTTTATTACTGCTCTTATCCGTATTTCATTCATTTTTTTGTTCTCCTTTCTTCCATTTTATGGAATTTTACTGTTTCTGTTCACGGCAAGGCATAGCTATCCCAAGTTACTGTCATGCCGCTTTTTTCCGGTGTATGTTGCAATGCTCCAGTACAACCGTATATGTTATGCCGCCACCCGTTACCGTAGTGTGGCTGTAAACTCTCATCCGTCCGCAATGCTCACAGAAATACGGATTTTCGTATTCACTTTCTGCCTGTTGCAACTCGTTTTCCTTCATTTCGCTTTCATCCCGTCCGAAGTATTCTTCCGGCAGGTTGCCTTTGTTGGAATAGAAGCCGTAGTACCTCACGATGCGGAAATAGCGCAGTGGAACGTGTTGCAGCAACCGGGGGAAGAACTCTCGGTAATGCAGTGTCAGTTCCTTTTCAACCGGGTTTCTCCTGTCGGGCGAGTTCCTGTAATCACGGTAACGGAATGAAATGTTCTCACCGTCCATTGCCGTAATCTTGTATTCACTCAGGCACGCCCGCTTGGAATACCTGCCCACATATTGTATCACCTGCTCCGGCATCTGTATGGGCTGCTCCAAATGTACAATCCAGTCTTTTTTGTTCGCCACTTTTTTGATGAAGCCCATAAACTCCATGCGGTCATGGAAGTCATGCTCCAGCCTGCCCGTGTCGAACAACCCTATCAGCGCATTTTCAAACTTGTAGCGGAACACCTTGCGGATTGAGGGGATATGTACATAATCACGTTCGGGAATGACAATTTTTCCGTTGCTGTCAATACCGCCCCACGACATTATCATGTGCGTGTGTACATGAAGCTGCTTTGTTTCCCCATAGGTATGCAGCACAGCAATCACCCCAATTTTCAACCCGAACTTGTGCATCATCCAGTCTTTCAGTGTATCTGCCGAAGTGCGCATCAGGATATTCAGCAGTTCTTTCTTGTTGCGCTTCACCAAGTCCAGTAATATATGCGGCAAGGTCATAACCACATGGCGGTGCGGCACTCGCAGCAACTTGTCTTTCATGCGTGCCGCCCATTTCAACGTGTCACGCCAGCCGCATGACGGGCAGAAACGGTTCTTGCAGCTATGACTGATTTCCCGTACTTCTCCACAATCGGGACAAACGTATGTGTCTATCCCCAAAGCGGCTGTACGGCACACACGGATAGCGTTCACCGCCTTGTACTGTTCGGGGGTGATGTACTCCGCCGGGTGCTGTGCGTACTCGTCCCACCACCGATTGAAGAAGTCGGATAAACGGTACTTTTTCGCTTTGCAACCGTCTGTGTATATGTCGTTTAACAAATCTGTCATACTCGTATCGTTATTTCCTTTATCTTTGCTAAATTATTGTAAGTCGCTGATTTATAGTTGTTTTAATTGCCTTGAATGAGGAAGTAAGTGTACTGAACAGGAAATCCCGTAGCCCAGAAAACAATGGAAGCGATACCCGGCACTCCACCTGTCGTAATGTCATTCGGCAAAAGGAAAACGGTCCATCCGATACCGTAAAGGATCATCCAAGAGCGATCATTAAATAGTCCCGTGTCTCCCGAAGCAGGACTTGTCTGGATAAGGAAGAAATTGATAAAGTAGATTTCATCTCATTTATTTATTTTTAGCGGGCGCAAAGGTAATGAAAGTTATTGATAGGAAATGCTTCACCTTATATTTAGCCGGAAATATAATGGTTCACTTTCCCCTATTTACAGAGACGTAAGCAAAAGCCAAGGAATGTTAACTATTTATCAGTAATAACCCCTTTTATATAACATCACCTTTATTTAGAAAAGCTCTATAAACGAGAACATGAAGGAGAAAGCAGGCATTTATACGCCTTTTCCACACAAAAAGACCCGTTTTTCGATAAGAATACCCTCGTTAGATTACACATATAGTCCCGTTCACCCACGCCTGTACAGGCGTAAACCCACACATATAGTCACGATAGGCTACACATATGGTCATAATGGGCGATATGACTACCTTATAATGGGCATTGTTGCCCCTAACGACTGGACCATAAGGCATAAGATATGAGATAGGATGAATTTATTTCGCTAGAATAAAAGGCCGTTTTTCAACAAGTCACTAGGCGGATAGACGATTGCTGTTTTTTTCTTTCGTTTTTAGGAGCGAGACGTACTTTGGCCCGAAATAATCGATTCTCAAGGACTTCAGTTTACAAATTGTCACATTGATATTCTAACCAGAACACGCATAAGCCTTTCATCCAATTGTAGAGACGGGGCGTGCCCCGTCTCTACAACCAAGTATGTATGAGCTGCAAATATAGACTTACAATCTCACATTCTCCATTTCCTCACACTTCTCTTCCCGCAAGCGTTGAATATCCTTAAGCTGGCGGTCGAAAAACATGAGCAAGTCATTGATGAGCCGTCCGTTCTGGGATAAAAGCAAAACCCCATCCATCAATTGCGTTGACAGGTAGCGAACTTTCATATTACTTACATGTTGATCGGGACGCTGCAGATAAACGGCCATACATCTGTACAAAATTGGTGCTATTTGTATCCACGGCAGTTTTAGGCCTACCAACAGATTTTTCACGCTTTGTAACTGATGGTTCAGATAATCGAAATCATCCTCATCTTTCTCAAAACGGCACGCTTCTTTCAAGCGTCGTGCCTCTTCCTTAAAAAATATATCACTCAACATTTCCATGTTCGAAACCGGAGCGTCTTGCTCTGAACCGACAGGTTCAGTTACGGGATAAATGTTTTCCACTTCCATAATATATTAGCATTAAGCAGGCGGAAAAAAAGAACGGTCCCGCCTGACCCGTTGCTAAACACTTTACCAGAAAGCTGGAGGCACATTAATGCACTCCACGGGGGTACGGAACCGTCATATCGGATCGGTTACAGGCAAAAAAATGCCTGCAACCGAATAGAAGCAGGTATTCTACTCTGCTTTCTGGTTTTAAAATGTTTAGCATTGCAAATATACTTCTTTTTCCGGATATCCAACCTATAGAGGATAAATAATCAAGGCAACCGTACCAATTATCTATTTATCTATCGGAAAGATTTAAATATATGTTGAGACTATAAATAGAGCCCCCTCACGCTATACTATCATGGAAATTGCGGAGGAGGCCGTTTCAGTCTAAAGAATCTTATAACTTGACAGAAATTTGTTCACCTTTGTACTCAATTACCTTTGTAGGCTTACCCTTATTATCCCATCCCGCAGGAGCATTCGGGCTTACGTAAATAATATTGAAAGTTCTCTCTGATAACATCCCGGGATAAGAGCCTTCACGACTACCGATTGTCAAAGTATTCGTCGCATCGCTATAATTAAAATCGATCTTCGAATAAGTTCCTTTCTGGTAATTATTGTTCGTACCTTCATCTTCATATAGATAGAAGGAGCCATCCTTTCCGGCATAAATATAGACATCTATCACTTCCGGTTTTTTCTCATTTACATAAGTGATCTCCGGACCATATAATAAGATACCACCTGACGGAGCAAATATCGGCATACGTTCGAATGGAGCCTCAACCTCCTGCTTTTGGCCACCTTTATAACGTTTACCCGTATATAGATCATACCAATCCGTTCCTTTCGGGAAATACACCTCACGGGAAGTCGCTTTATAGGTATATACCGGGGCAATCATCATAGAGGGGCCGAACATATATTGGGTAGAATTATCCCGGACAGCCAAGTCGGAGGCATAATCCATCACCAATGGACGCATAATCGTATAATCATCAAAATACGTCTTACCTGCCAACGAATAAATATAAGGCATCAAACGGTAACGCAATTGATTATAATACAAGATCGTCTGATAGGCCGGATGATCTTCCGGGGCGATATTATAAATCTCACGCAATGGAAACTGTCCATGCGCACGGTACAAAGGGGTAAATGTGCCAAACTGATACCAACGGGCATTCAGTTCCCGCCATTCCTTCAAGTCGTCATTCTCAACACCGGTCTTGTCATAAATAAGCTGTCCTGTACGATAACGGTTCTCCACGCAGAAGCCACCGATATCCATTGTCCAATAAGGTATACCGGAGATTGAGAAGTTCAACCCCGCAGAAATCTGAGCTTTCAATTCCTCCCAACGAGTACCGATATCTCCGCTCCAAGAAGCGGTGGAATACCTTTGTAGGCCAGCGAATCCGGAACGAGTCAACAAAAATACGCGATCATCCGGATTTTCCTTCAATTGCCCCTCATAAATAGCCTGCGCATTCACCAACGCATACGTATTATAATATTGAGCTGAAGGGCCTAAAGCTGTCGGGCCGGTCAACGCCTTTTGGTAAGACATCGGTGTACAATCCTTAATATTCGGTTCGGAAGCGTCCATCCACCAAGCGTCCACTCCCAAACGATATAGGTTATCATTCATTTGTTTCCAGAATAACTTACGGGCACCGGGGGCATAAGCATCATAAAATGTAGCCACGAATCCAGGTGGAACAAAATCAAGGATGCTATCCTTAACCGCTTGCAGGTAAACCCATCCGTTAGCTGCCAATTCTTTATAATTCTTTGTGGTAGGATAAAATTTCGGCCAAACAGAGATCATGAAACGGGCATTCAAATCATGAATCGCATCAACCATACCTTTCGGATCAGAGAAACGTGCCGGATCAAACTCATGGCTTCCCCATGAATCAGTTTCCAGTACTGCCAGTCCATGACAATATTATCCACACCCATTTTACGTTTTCGGAGCTCACGCAAGGCCGTCAATATCTCATCTTGCGTTTTATACCGTTCACGCTTTGCCAAAAGCCCATCGCCCAAGCAGGCATGATCGGCGATTTACCGGTGACATACCGATAACCTGAGATTACCTCGTCCATCGAATCACCATGAATAAAATAATAATCTATATCATTTCCCATCTCCGACCACATAGACAATCGCCCTACTTCTTCTTCCGGACGAGGAGACAATACTTTCAACCCAATATAAGAGCCGGCTCCCTCACGCCATTCGATACGCACCGGGACTTTCTTTCCCGCTTGCAAATCGGCCGTGAATTTCACGCTATTAGGATTCCAAGAGGGCCGCCAACGTTCTTCTACCACCAGTTTATTATCCAAGAAGACTTTCGTATACGCTCCATAGAATAACTTAAAATGATAAACACCACTTTCTTTCGGTTCGATCTCACCTTCCCAAACGACCAAGCTGTTCCTGAAACGGAATCCTTCCGGGAATTTATCAAACGTCTCTCCCTTAAAATCAAACGTCTTCGGAAGAGGTTGGTGCGTAAACAGGGTCTCGTAATCAATTCTGGACTCTTGACGTTCCGCAAAGACCTCCAATCCATTATTTTTATAATAAGTAGCGGTCAAACCTCCCTCTTTCCCATTCTTATCGTACAACTTAAAGATATCCAAGTTCGAATAAGGGCGTGGATCACCGTACCGGGAATAAGAATAGTTATCGAATAAGACACCATAATTCTTGGAAGAAACCACGAAAGGCACCGATATCTTGGTATTATACTGATACAACTCCTCATTTTTCGATTTATAATTAAATTCATCCGACTGGTGCTGCCCCAATCCATAGAAAGCCTCGTCTTCCGGTGAATTAAATTGCTGGCGAGTCGTATAGCCTTTGCGACCTTCTACCTCTATCGGCGTAAACTGCGTCCACCGTTACTTTCTCGCAATATTAGCTTACCCGACATATCATAGAATGTCACTTCTCCCGTAACAAGACTGACGGCCGCACGTAATTTGCCGGTATTCAGAAATACGGAATCCGAAGTCGATTCGACATTCCATTTTACCGGGGCCTTTACCGGAGCGACACGGACTAAGCTCTGCTTATCCTGAATCTTAGCCTCCGGGCTTGCCGTCACTTGAATAACCTCATCATTCACAACCAACAAACGAACCGTTTTCGATTGGTTCAGCTCGCCTTCCGGCAAGCTGACCAATATACCATTCGCTATCTTTTTATATCCGGCCTGCGCGAGAATGGTAAGACAGCCAATAGCCATATAACAATAAATACTTACATCTCATATCCTCTAAATTTAAAGAATTAATAACCCGGATTTTGTGTTAATTTCGTATTTAACTCAAGCACAGAAGTAGGATCGGGAAAACGGTTGTAAAACCGGTATTATCCACTACGTAATCGCCAGTGGCGACATTATGATGCACTCCCGCATAACGATCAGTCGTAGGTTCCGTATAAGTCCCGAAACGTATTTGATCCTGACGGCGCATCCCCTCATAAGAGAATTCCAACATGCGTTCATCCAAGATATCTTGCAAAGTCACGTTACTTTTCTGTCCGGCTTGTACACGGTCACGAATCTCATTCACTTCCGCATCACCGCTTTGTCCCATACGGACTTTCGCCTCAGCCGCCAATAACAAGGCATCTGCATACCTCCAGAACACCTTATCATTATTATGATTCAAATAAGAAGAAGTCGTATTATCCACCTCATATTTAGACATACGGGCTCCCGCAAATTTTAATATCTGGTTCGGTACATCCTCCTTAAAATCAACAACCACATCCATTGGGTTATAGCATAACTGAGCTCCATCGCCTAAACCCGCATCTATCGGCTTGCCATCCACGAACACCGGTCCATAAAAGAACGTCATATCCATACGGGGATCTTGTTCATCCGTACCGTACTTGAAAACTTTCATCTGTTCTACGGTAGCGCAGGCACCATTCCAACCTTGCAAGCCATAAGCGGATGCGTGGGCCGCATGTAATGTACGAGTCGGATTATAATCGCTCACTTTATAGGTAGTACCATCACTCGGTTGAGTCCAGATATTTTCTACCGAACTATCGTTTGTCTTGGAAAAATTCTGGGAGAAGTTGGGTTGTAGACTATATCCCTCCTTCTCTATCTGTTTCTGACAATAAAGAACCGTCTCCCAAGCGTCACGAGTCGTACCATCCAACGCGATCTTAATGTTTTTACCGGCTTGGTTTACATACGGCGCAACTTTAGCGATACCACCCACCAAAGAACCATCATTCCAATCATCTTTTGACAAGATAGGACTATTAATAGCGACTTTCGCCATCGCCATATACCCCACAGCCTTGGTCACCCGGCCATAATACTTGCCCATATTCTGGCATTTTCCACTGGGCAAATGGGGAATGCAATCCGTCAACTCATCCACAATAAACTGATAGACCTCGCTTCTCGAAGATTGATTCACATCCGCCATCACAGTCTTCGAAGAAGTAACCAGAGGTACACGACCGAATAAATCGACCAAATGATAATACAGAATCGCACGCACGGCACGAGCCTCATATTGATAATCTTGCAGATAGCTCTCCCCACCCGCTTGAATGAAGGTCTCCAGATTATCGATCGAGGTATTACAGTTACCGATAATCGTATATAGCGCATTCCAAGTACTCTTTATCGTAGCGTTACCCGGACCATAATTATGCAAAAACAAGGATTGCCATTTACCTCCATCTACCCAGTCGCCTTGTCTTCCCGGCAATATCCAAGCATCGGAAGAAAACTCTTGTAAAGTATGCACATTATCCGTACTTCCATATAACCGATTCCCAAATGAGGTATAAATCGTAGCGATCGTATTTACATACACCAATTTCTCACTTTTATAAGCTTCTTCTTCCGGTATCTTACTCTTGGGATCCTCATCCAAAAATCCGGAACAAGCGGAGAATAAACCACCTAAAATCAGCATGGAGCTCACCAATACTTTTTTCATGACAATAAGTATTAAAAGATTAACAATTAGAATTTAACACCCAGTGAGAGTGAATAAGTACGGCTCAACGGATAAATCAATTTATCATCCACACCCAACGTACCCGAAACAGAAGATTTAGACGCCACATTCGCCGAGTTGATAAGCGGCGTCATACCAGAATAACCTGTGATGGTCGCGACATTGTTAACAGAGAACGCCAAACGCAAGGATTTTAAATACTTCTCAATCTTCAGTTTCTTGACGGGAATATTATAACCTAACGTAATATACTCGATATTAACATAGTTACCATTTTCCAGATAATAATCAGAAATCTTGATGTCGTATATCCGCTTATCCAACGCCCCATCCAATATATTATAGGTTGGATACAATGATAAATTATTAAACGTCAAACTTGTACCATTATAGATTTTATGCCCGAACGCCCCATTTAATTGAACCGCCAGATCAAAATCTTTATATCGCATATTAACAAAGCCACCCATATATACCTTTGGCAACGCTTGACCCGCTATATAACGGTCACCGCTATCCGATAAGTCCACTTTGCCATCGCCATCCAGATCCGCGATATCATAAACAAACTTACCATCTTCCTTCTCTACCAATCCGTTGCAATGAGGAATATAGAATACGCCTAAGGGTTGTCCCTCCGTCAAGTAAGTAACACCCGCATACTGGGTTAAGCTAGGAGCGTTCACCGCCGATACTTGGATATATTTACTAGTCGTAAACTCTGACCCCATATATGTACCACTTAATGATTTAAGCTTATTCTTCTGGAAAGACAGATTCGTACCCACGGTTAATGAGAAATCTTTTTTCTTGATGATATCGCCGCTGATCGCTACCTCAAAGCCGTTATTGGTCATTTCTCCTAAGTTCGCAAGCATAGACGTATATACGAACGGAGGAACCGGAACGGTATAAGTGTACAACATATCTTTCGTAGTAGACGCATAATAATCCATTGTCAAGCGAAGACGGGATTGGAACATCGCTAAATCCACGCCCACATCAAACGTATACTTCTTTTCCCAACGCAAATCCGGATTTGGATTTGAATCGATATAGAAAGTAGTCGTAGCCGATCCATCCACCAAGGTCGTTCCATTCGGAGCCATCAAGGAGAGGGATTGATACGGATCGATCGCATCTTGATTACCGGTCACGCCATATCCGGCTCTCACTTTCAAGTTATCGATAAAAGTCAAGGACTTCATAAAAGCCTCGTTCGAGGCGATCCAAGCGACAGAAGCCGACGGGAAGAATCCCCATTTATTACCATAACCTAATTTAGAAGAACCGTCGCGACGGACATTCGCCGTAACTACGTAACGGCTATCATACATATAATTAAAGCGTGCCATATAAGATAATAAAGCGAAACGGGTAGCATTAGAGGTAGCGTCACCCCAACTTATGTTAGCACCGGCTTTCAAGTTATTATAGGTAAAATAATTCGTCTCGTAACCGCTGGTTTTCGTGGAAGACTCGAACAAAGACTGTGTCTGCGCCTCCAATAAAGCCAAAGCGTTAATGCTATGCCGTCCGAATTCCCTTGCGTAATTCAATTGGAGATTTCCCATCAAGTCATTTCGTTCCGCATATTTCAAATAGGCCTGTCCATTCCCGTTCATCGAACCCTGTTGGATATCATTCGGGATATAACGCCGGTCATTCAAGCTATAGTAAGTATACGAACCGAATCCCGTCAAGTTCAATCCCTTGATGATCTCCACGTTTACACGTCCGTTCACGTTCACATGAGAGGCTATTTTCTTATTTGTGATCTCCAACATACCTAAGGGGTTATATACCTCGATCGCGGTCTTATCCTCATCCCAGATACCCGTTTCCGGATTCTTATAGTTCGGATACGTAGGATTGTAAGCTGCCGCCGAATAAATCGTACGGTACATATCAAATTGATGATCGCCTTCCTACGTGATCCAACATGCCTAAATCAAACTTCACCCGTTTCTGGAAAGCATACTGGCTTGCGTCCACTTTGGCCGTATAACTATTGGAAGAAGAATTCTTCAACAAACCCGGACGGCGGATCACACCGAGAGAGGCCCTTAGATTGGAATTATCATTACCGCTCGTAAATGAGAGATTATGGGTCTGGGTAAGACTGGCAGAACGTTCCACCTCCTCAAACCAATTCGTACTCGCTCCCATATCATTCGTACTCAATCCCATAGCCACCGCACCGGCACGCCATTCATCGGCCGTTAACATTCCCAAGTTCTTATAAACCTTATTAACACCGAATAAACCATTATATTCAATTTGAGCGAAACCGGCTCTACCCTTGGCAGTCGTAACGACAATTACCCCGGACGCACCCCGTGAACCATACTGAGCCGTCTCCGAAGCATCTTTCAAGATAGTCAAAGACTCTATATCGGAAGGAGAGATGGCGTTCAACATACTTAAATCTCCAAATACCCCATCGATGATAACCAACGGATCATTGCCTCCGGATAGAGAGGTAGTACCCCGGATACGGATATTCATATCACTCGTAGGTCTCCACCTACATTACTGATAACAACACCAGCGACCTTACCCTTTACCGCATCCAAAGGCTCCGTAACGACACCCGAGTTCATATCCTCTTTCTTTACTTTCTCCACAGCACCAGATACGGAACGCTTGTTTCCTATGGCGTAACCCACAACAACAACATCATCCAGCCTTTGAACGTCTTCATCCAATGCAACATTAACCACCGAAAGATTCCCTATACTCACCTTCTTACTTACATAGCCAATATAAGAGAAGACTAATGCCGCTTTTCCATTTTGTACTTCCAGCACATAATTCCCGTTAAAGTCGGTTACCGTCCGTTTTGGGTACCTTCCTCCAGCACGCTGACACCGATCATCGGTTCTCCTTGGGCATCTTTTACAACCCCGCTAATTTTCTTATTTTGTTGCTTTATTACCGCATGGATCTCTTTGTTCGCCTTCGCTTTGTAGATTATAATATGCTCATCTTTTATCTCATACGTCAATCCCTGTTTTCTCAGAACCTTATTCAAGACATTCTCGAGTGGCTCTTTGCTGACATCAACAGACAAAACCTCTTTCAAATTGACTTCACTACTTTTATAGATAATAGAATAACCAGATTGTTTTTCCAACTCACGGAACACTTGTTCTAAAGTAGTCTGATTCAGAGATAAATCAAGAACAACCGGAGACTCTGTGGCAGCTAATATATTACTCGTATTTAGTATTAAAAATAACATGCCGATTGCCATAACACGAACTATAAAGTATGGAACACCATACTTTACACGAATTCCTGTGTCTTTCTTCATGATAGATAAATTTAAATATTAACAATAACTAGAGGTCATTTCAAATAGCTTGGCTCCTACACTCTTTTCCAGATTTCACTTCATAGGCAAATTAATTTAAGTATTAAACGTTCTTGACTAGCTTGATTTTTCCATCCTTCTGAATATATGTCCATGAGCGTTGATAAGATAACTTTTTGAGAATATCATCCAAACTCACGTGTTTCCGGAACTTGCGACATATTTATCATACTTTATCGACTCGGAGTCTATCTCGATCCTCACGTTGAACCGCCTTTCCAATATGGTAGAGATTTCTGCCAACGTCTGATCCTTAAACACCAGAATACCGTCCTTCCAGCACGTATAATCTTCCGCATCCACCTCATGGCAATAGAGTTTACCTGTATGGCTATCTTTAATTACCTGCTGATTAGGAGATAATATCATATTGTCCTTACCATGATCCGTCAATACTTGCACGGAACCTCTTTCCAAGGTCAACACGGCTTGGCGATCAGTATCATAAGCTTGAAACTAAAACGGGTACCCAATACTTTCGCCGAGAATTGCTTCGTATGTACGATGAACGGGCTCTCCGTCTTCTTTCTGACATCAAAGATCCTTCACCCTGTAAGCACACTTCACGGTTATCGGAAAATTCGGCCGGATATGTCAAGCTAGATCCTCCATTCAACGTAACTTGAGTACCATCAGAAAGGGTGAGATGCGTGATAGCACCCTCCGGAACTTCCACGACAATAGGCGCTTGAGCGTTAAGAGCTGCCGACTATTGATGATTCCGATAGAAACGATTACAGAAGAAAGAATCAAGATTGCGATAGAAGCGGCCACCGGCCAATAACGGAATAGACGGGTTCTTCTAGTTGCCATCAGATTATAACGACGTCCCAACTTCTCTTCCACCCGTTTGAAAACAGCCTCTTTTCCCTCCTCCGCTTCTTGAACGGATAAAGTGTGTTTCGCTTTTATCGCATTTAAAAGCTGTAAAATCAGCTTTATCTCTTTTTCTTGATTCTTTTGATTATCCACAATCATACACTTTTTACTTGTAGGAGCCACCTACATTTGATTAATGATTCTATAAATAAAGAGTATGGAAGTCTTTTTTACCTATAAAGGGTATCACGAGTTTAACATTCATTAAAACAACAGATGAATTCTCCTTTTAACGACATTGTAATATCGGCTCACCGCATCCAACATTTTCCGGATCGCGATATTCATTTGTTGCTCCACGGTTCCTTCCGTTATTGACAAGGCTTGAGCGATCTCTTTATGCTTCATTCGCTCTTCACGAGCCAATAAGAAGATTAATTTGCAGCGTTCGGGGAGTTCGGAAAGGGCTTTATTATATACCTCTGTCATCTCGCGTCAAGCAGATCACTATCTACCTCATTCGTATCTATATACAAATCTATCGGTAGCTCATCAATGGATATGTTTTGGCGTTGATGCTCTTTCTGTTTTAAGTAATGGAATGATTCGTTTCTACTGATGATAAATAACCAAGCGTTCAGGTCTTCTATATCAATCAATTCTTCCCTTCTTTTCCATAGGATACAGAATACCTCGGATACGACTTCCTCACGATCTTCCTTATTTGGCAGAAAATATCCCACAAAACGATTGACCGTGGCATATTGTATGTCAAACAACTCACGAAAAGAGGCATAATCTCCTTTCGCGACACGAGACAGTAGAGTTTTTAATATGAATTCGTTTTTCATTACGATTAGTCAAATCCATTGTCTTTCATAACAGATGGACTCATCTCTCTCCTTTCGTGACAAAAGTAATAAAAAACTTATAAACAAAAAGCCTTATCAAATATTTAGCTTCTTCTTAATAAGAGGGAAGCACTTATATATGATAAGGCCTATAAAAGATACAAGACTTACTAACTATAAGCTATGCTGGAACATCCAAGCCAGATAATCCGGTTCGGCGAAAGCGTTATCCCAACTGTTATGGTCTACACCGGGAAATTCCTTATAACGGACATCAGCTCCTGCTTTCTTCAATGCTTCATTAGCGTCACGGGAGAATTGTACATCGACTACGCTGTCGGAGCCGCCGTGATAAATACTGAAAGCCGTCTTGCCCTTAAAGTTCGCCAGACGTTGCAAGTTCGCTCCACCACAGATCGGGGCGGCAGCGGCAAACAGGTTCGGGTAACGCATCACGATATCGAACGTGCCCATACCTCCCATCGATAGGCCAGTTACGTAAATGCGTTTCGTATCGACCTTACCTTCCGCTATATAACTATCCAATAATTCCTTGACTGCGGCCATTGATTGCGTGGCCGGAGCATTCAACGGATAGAAACGCTTCCCTTCTTTTCCGGCGTTCAATCCCTTATATTCAGACCAAGTCTTCTCGGCCGGGCATTGAGGCGCTATGATGATAGCCGGATATTTCGTTTGATTCTCGAAAGAAGCGAACATATCACCACCATGTACTAATTGGGCCTCATTATCCGACCCTCGTTCGCCCGCTCCGTGCAGGAACAGGATTACCGGGTATTTCTGCGCCGGATTATAATCTCGGGGATACAGAACCCGATAATTCAATTGATAACCATCACGAGCCGTAAACTGCTTTTTCAAAAAACTAGCCTTATCACCAGCATATCCAGCAACGGAGAGAAGAAGGCAAAGAGACAAAAAAAAGATACTTCTAAGTGTTTTCATAATCATATATTCAAATGTAAATACTATCTACTTAGATCGATAACTTCCGCAAATATAATTAAATAGTCTGTTAAGGCGTTGTATAATATCAAGATTAAACCAACTATTAGGACGTGAGCGGATTCGTTGGGATGCTTTAGATGTAGATTTGAGCTTGTCTATCATAGCAAATCCAGATAAATACCCGTTAGTAAGTAAATAATCGAATATTGTATGTATTGTAGAGACAGATTGTCCTATCTCTACAAAATACATTTGAAAATGATACCGAAAGATTATTGGGCTTCCTGTATTTTTGTCGCTTCTGATACACCGTTCTCGTTGAATGCCTCGATGGTGAAATAATAAGGCTGGTCGGTGGACAGACTCTTTAATAGTAATTCATTCTTTCCGTATAGGAGCCATGAGTTGTATAGTTTATCGGGAGCGATACCCCAACGGATGTTGTAGCCTTGGCTATTCTTGCTGCGTCCCAGGTAATCATCGCGTCACGGCGGTCCGCTTGGCGAACGACCTTGAAGTTCTTCACCGTCGCAGGCTTCTTGCCCTCACCGATACCGAACACACGCAAGTCCGAGATCGCCAGATGAGGCGTCGGGACCTCTATATTCTTATAACGGACATAACGGACACGAGCCGGATTATCCACTTGTACGTAATCGTTCGGGACATCCTTATAATTATTCCGGCGATCCACCAACGTTACCCAATCCTGCCCGTCCAAAGAGCCTTCCACCGCATAACGGTGGCGTAAACCGGGAATACGTCCATACATATTCGATTGATGATCGTGATAATTCACTTGCACGGCATACACCGTAGCGGGAGCCTCCAGATCGATCTCTACCCATTCGGTATCTCCATTCGTGCGAGCCATCCAGAATGTCTTACATTCCTCATCCGTCAAGTTGGCCGGAAGGAAATTGGCGGAAGTCTTGGGACGGTTCGATTCCGTGAATCCTTGCGCGGCGGGAGCGGAACCCTCCGCATATGAGGAAGCTTTCACCGGCTTTTTATAAGAAAGCAACATCCACCCCGTAAACTCTCCTTTCTTTCCCGGCTCGGCGGGAGCGTAATGCGGATAATCACCGAAGTTATTATCACAATACATAATGCCCTCCTTATCGAAGAAAGTAGGATACATGCAGAGGCGACGCTCCCAATTCACCGTAGCCGAGAGAGACATAGAGCGAAATGCCAATAGTTGCCACCCGGCCCCACCAAGGTACTTCCGTGTCCGGCACCATTCATGAAACCACCGGCTTATAGCTTACCGGGTTATGCGATTGGTACTTATACGGACCTAATGGGGAGTCCGCCACATAAACACCATCGGCATATACGTTGAATTCCGTACCGGGGGCGGCATACTGCATATAATATTTACCGTCGTGCTTGGTCAGCCAAGCACCTTCCATATAGCCCCCCAATACCGTATCGGTATGGTTCTCGCCAAAACGTTCCCAGCCATGCTTCGGCATATCCAAGCCGAAAAGCTCGACCGTCTCACCCTCGATCAAGAAACGGTCATCCTTATTCAGTTTCTTGCCCCGAAGCGGATAAACATTGGAAGAGCCCCAGAATAAATAAGCTTGCCCGTCATCATCGATGAATAAATCCGGGTCTTGTAGGTCGTGGAGTATAGCAGGAGTAGCGTTCCAATTACCCGATTTCGGATCATCGGTATAAAGAACGCTCATGGAGCCGGACGGATCACCCATCACATAAAGCACGGAATCCTTATAATTATGAACGGCGGGAGCGTTGGAACCCTGAGGATACCAGTTTTTACCGGGAGTGATAAAATCCCAGTTCAACAAATCTTTCGAATGCCAGTAGCCATGCGAACGGGTTACGAACATATAATACTCGCCCCGGAATTCTACGACAGCGGGGTCCGCACCCGAACGGTAAGACAGGTTGTTCGATGAGTTATAAATCATATACGTATAATCCACATTAAGCGGATTACAATACGTATTCGCCCGCATGGATTGAGCGGTGGCGGAACCTCCGGAAGCAGCCAAGAACAGAGCGGAAAAGATATATTTTGATAATAGTTTCATGTTGATATGTATTAATTTTTACCGCAGAGAGAAAGAAGACTGATTCGCCTCGTCGGCAGAATTCAAGCTACCCAAACCGTGAAATCACCCGGCTCGGCTTTCTTCTGCATATCGATACCATAGAAAGCCAGCAAAGCTTCGTCAATCGTGAAAGAGACTTGCTTCTTCTCGCCCGCTTTCAAAGTCACCTTCTCGAAACCTTTCAGCTCTTTAACCGGACGGGTCACGCTACCCGCCAAGTCGCGGATATACATCTGGATGACCGTCTCGCCATCCACCTTACCCGTATTCTCTACCTCAGCCGTTACCGTGATCTTGCCCCCTTTCGTGAAAGAGTTCTGATCCAGCTTCATAGAGTTCACGGCGAAAGTCGTATAGCTCAAGCCATAACCGAACGGATACAACGGTGTGTTAGGCACATCCATATATCTGGATTTATAATCCGTATCCGGAGCTTCCGGAGGAACCGGGCGGCCTGTCGGTTTCTGATTGTAATACAGAGGCAATTGACCTACCGTACGAGGGAAAGACATCGTCAGGCGAGCGGACGGATTATAATCGCCACTGATCACATCAGCCATACCATGACCCGCCATCGTACCCAGATACCAAGCCTCCAAGATACCGTCGACATGCTGATCCTCCCAAGAAAGATCCAAAGGACGTCCGTTCACCAAGATCAAACCAAGAGGTTTACCCGTCTTTTTCAATTCTTTCAACAAGGCTTGTTGAGCGCCCGGCAATTTCAAGTCCGTACGGCAAGCCGCCTCACCACTCCAGTTGAAATCCTCGCCCATAGCCGCCAATACGATATCCGCACGGCGAGCCGTAGCGATCGCCTCAGCGAATTTAGATGAATCATCAGTCAAGAGATCACATCCCTCGGCATAAATGAACTTCACGTTCGTACCGGCATATTTCTCGGTCAGACCCTCGAACAAAGAGATACTCTCCTCACGCTCACCCCGGCCGGCCCACTCGCCATTCTGGTTGATCTTATCTTTTACCATCGGTCCGATCAAGCTACCGTAATATGCTTATCCTTCGAGATCGGGAAGAAGTTATTATCATTCTTCAAAAGGACGATCGAAGCGAGCGGAAGTCTCACGAGCCTCTTGCAAGAACTCCGGCTTCATGATCGTATTCTTCTCACGCTCATTGTCCAAGTAACGATACGGATCATCGAACAAGCCCAAGAG
>ENA-OQAA01000423-OQAA01000423.1-human-gut-metagenome-genome-assembly--contig:-NODE-423-length-29714-cov-3.345963_pt1 | contig 29714 bp, 41 predicted proteins | sample MGYA00242489_ERZ504515 | MGnify/ENA primary metagenome ERZ504515 (study PRJEB26092, sample SAMD00036237) | human gut metagenome | host: Homo sapiens | study: EMG produced TPA metagenomics assembly of... | reverse complement strand
TCTTCATGCCAACGGAATACATCGTCATCATGGCAATCAGACTGATTGGAATGGATGCCAGCGACAGAAGCGCCAGTTTCCAATCCACAAAGAACATTGCCACATAAACCGCAATAGGGATCATCAGGTTTGCAATTCCCTCTGGCATGGAGTGAGCCAGCAAAACTTCCAGACTGTCTACATCATCCACGAACAGCTTTTTGACTGTGCCGGTGCCTTTATCCTGAATGACACCGAGGGGCAGCTTTTCAAACCGTTTTTGAAGTGCCGTCCGCAGACGGAGCAGCGTGTCGTAAGCGGCTTTGTGAGAAAGATTCAGCCCCCAGCCATAGAAAAGGGCTTGCAGCACCAGACACGCCAAGACAAGAACCACGCGCAAAAATGATAAAGGATGCTTCAATAGATTCACCCATGACCAGCGGCGCGATCACCTGATAAGCCAGCACAAAAGGCAGGACGCCCATAAGAACGCTGACCAGTACAACGACCGTGGCCACATACATATTTTTCTTATATGGCCCTGCGTACTCAAAGATTTTTTTGAACATAAGCCCTCCTTATATTGAGCCGTACTGTCTGTGCTTCAAAAACAAGAGGCCGCCAAAGTAAAGCGGCCTCTTATCATTATCTTTCTGTCCAGTCAAGGCGGCCCTGACATTCATAATTTCTAAAATTCACTGGCGGATTCGAAAAAAATCCAAAACCTTTTTACTGCCGGATTCGTCCAATGGATAGCTTTCTTTTATTTGCCCTTTTTCCATATGGACTACATACGAACATCCCGCCATCACCAACTCCGGATCATGCGTAATAACAAGAAGCGTTTTGCCCTGATCCGCGAGTGACTTCAAACTCCGCGCAACTTCCCGCATATGTTTGAGATCAAGCCCGCTGGTTGGTTCGTCAAACACAATGATCTCCCGGTTACTCACAATGGCAGATGCGATCGCTACCCGCTGTTTTTGCCCGCCGGAAAGAGAAAGCGGGTGCCTGTCTTTATATTCCAGCAGATCAAACTGTTTAAGGATTTCATCTGCAACAGTTTCATCCTCGTTGTCCATGCTCAGAAGCACTTCATCCATCACGCTTTCGGTAAATAGCTGATGTCTGGTATCCTGCATTACCATGTAGCAATGTTTGAGCCGGGCTTTCCAATCAAGGGTTTTCCCGTCAACCTGCAAAAGGCCACACTTCTTTTCCAGTCCGCAAATACAGCGGGCCAAAGTAGATTTTCCAGCGCCATTCAGGCCGATAATGGCAATCGTTTCTCCAACAGGCAGTTCTGCACTCGGAATATGGAGGCTTTCCGGTTCCCGCTTTTTATACGCAAAGCAGAAATTTTGAAATTCCATCTGTTTAGCTGTATGCGCCTGATACTGATTCGCAGGCTTCAACTTCGAGAGAGAAAACGGCCGCAGCCCCATTTCTTTTCGAGTGCCATCCGATAAGCTGTCAAATTCAGCAGGCGTGTATTCCCGTTCAATCTCCCCATCTTTTACATACAGCACACGATCTGCAAGATCGTGAAGGTAGTAAAGGCGGTGTTCTGCAATCAGAATTGTTTTGCCCTGCTTTTTCCAGAGGCTCAAGACCTGCCGCAGGTCATCAATAGCAGCCATATCCAGATTAGAAGATGGTTCGTCAAGGACCATAATTCCCGGTAGCAATACACTTGATGAAGCACAGGCTATTTTTTGCTTTTCGCCCCCGGACAGAGCAAACACGCTTCGCCCCATCAAATCTTCAATATGATAATCGGAAACTGTCCGGTCAATCCTTTTCAGGATATCCTCCTGAGGATAGCCTAAATTTTCACAGGCAAAGGCTAATTCACTATCCGTATCCACGTTGAAAAACTGACTTTTGGGATTCTGGAATACAGATCCCACCATAGCAGCCAAGTCATAAAGCGGCGTATCTGATACGCTTTTTCCGTCCAGAAGGACGTCACCCTCTAAATTGCCCTCGTAATAATGAGGCACCAGCGTTTACCAAACGGGTAATCGTTGTTTTCCCACAGCCGGATTCTCCCGTGAGTAAAACAAATTCCCCTGTGTTTATGGTGAGATTGACATTTCTAATCCCTCCGCCGCTGGATTCTTCACCATAAGAAAAAGAAACATTTTGAAAATCTATCATGGCAAAATCCCTCCTGCGGAAATTATCGGGGAAGCAATCGCCCAAAACACTACAAAGCAACAAAACAAGATCAGCACCACATCGGCAAAATTGAATTTAAGCTGGCAAATGTTTGTGCGTTTGACAGGAGCACCGAGGCCGCGGGTAATTGCCGCAGCGGAAAGTTCCTCACCGATTTTCACGGAGCAGGTAATCATCGGGATCAGCTTATACTCCAATATTTTTGAAGATTTTTTCCCTCCAAGTTTAATCCCACGCATTTTCATAGCGTCACTGATTGCTTCTGACTCCTGAAAGACAGTTGGAAAGAAGCGGAACATGACCGTTAAGGGGATCGTCACTTCTTTAGGCATATGGATTCTTTCCATGCCGGAAATCAATTCACTGACCGTTGTTGTTTTCACTGCATAGGCAGCAATCGCAACACTGGGAAGGATTCGGCAGAAGAATCCTGTTGTAAACAGAACGAGGAAATTCAATATTCCCGTAAGGTGCGGCAAAACATAAATTTGAACAGCATAAAAAGCAGAAAACACAGCAATATAGCCCACAGCTTTTGCACATTGTTTCGAGGTAAGCAGCAATATAGCCGGAACCGTACAAAGAACAAGGCGGATCAGCCCATAGCTTCTCCGCCTGTTCCACCCATGACAAAAATGCTTATGATGAAGATGAGCAACAGTTTTGTACGCGGATCGAGCCGTAACCCTTGTTCTGTTTTTTTGCTGAGCAGAATTTCCCGCGCCATTATGCAATACCGGCACGCTGGAAGTGCTTTTTGCAAATAGCTTTCCCAATCACACCTCCGACAAGGCCAAACACAAAGCAGGCAACCAGCAGAATAGGCGCAATCCACATAGGCATATATGTATTAAGGGTAGCTGCATATTCAGCGCCGTATCCTTCAGTCAACATTACCATATAGCTTTCACGGTTCAGGAAAATGGGAGCAAAGTTGCCAAACACCCAGATGCTGAACACGCCGCAGGAAAGAACTGTGCTCTTTGCACTTTTGTAGTCCGCCTTTTTCAGGATCACGTCGGCCAACAGGCCGCCAACGAGACCAGTTACCATAGTAAGATAGCCGTTGCCGAAGAACACCATGATTAGGCCAATCAGGAAACCCATGATTGCAGTCATCCCGAATTTTTTAGCCTTTGTAACATACAGCATATAGGGGATGCCGCCAATCAAAGGGCACAGCACCGCCATCAGCGGAATAAAAATGGGGATAAAGCCAAGCATCGCCACCAGCATAACAATCACGACATAGATGACGGTGTAGATGCCGATAGTAATTAAATCTTTTCCCTCAAGCCGGGAACTTTTTTTCTGGGAACTCATACCAGTATCCTCCTTATCTCTGAGAAAATGAAAATGTGGTGTGGTTAGAGTGTTCTAACCACACCACGCATTTTAGCAATTTCATTCCCAATATCCAACCCAAAAGCAATTTCATTCTACCCAAAATCGGTATTTATTTTGGGTATGCAAAGCACCTATTTGATTCGGCTGGCCTCTCGATAATCTTTTGGCATAACTCCATACTTTTTCTTAAATGCAGCAGAAAAGTTGCTGGGCTTTGTATAACCCACAAGAACCGCTATCTGCCCAATGTTCATATTGCTCTCCAATAACAATCCTGCGGCTCGCTCTAACCGCTGCTCAATAACATACGCATGAACCGAAATGCCGTACATCATGGAGAATCCCCTTGATAATTTAGAGACGCTGATTTGAACCTGCCTTGCCAGTCCTTCACAGCTTGGCGCAAAGGCAAGCTCGCTGTCAATGATTCTCTTTGCCTCGATGATGCAATCACGTTCACTTTTTGATATGCAGCAGTATTCCGGCGAGAGGATTCGCAGCTCCAACACTTCGCTCAAATATACTGACAGCAATTCGTGGATTTTGCTTTCCAGAAACAGATACCCAAGCCCACCCCGATAATGTGTAAAGTCTTGTAACTCTGCGAAAATATGCTCCATATAGGGCGTTATGCTCACCTTTGAAATTCCGGTCAGCAGTTTCTTTTCATAGACGGTAATCTCGCCATCCTCGAAGTAGTCCTGTAATAAACGTTTGAAATATGGAACGGGAATTTTGATGTTCTTAAAATAGAAGTCGCTGTTTTGCGCATAACAGAGAGACTCCATTTTCCCGTGTCCACGGTAAATGCAGGATTCTCCCTTTGCAAGACAAGCGCCCTCTCTGCTGCCTGCAATATTCCACGACACGCCGTCGTTCAGGCAGAACAGCATTTGAATATAGTCCTCGCTGTTAATCCCGCGCACATTCATGTCAGAAAAATAATTCATCTTCCAGTCTGAAACAACGGCACCCTGTTTTGTCACCACCTGCGCAATTTGTCCGGTTCCCATATCAGAAGGAATCGGGATCGTTACGGTCTGCGGTGAATTGGAGAGCAGATCCCGATAGAGGTTGTTCATGTATTCGCTTGTCATTGGATGCCCTCCTTTTTTCGGTTAGCAGTGACTAATGCACTAATATAGTTTACACGATTTACGCCTGAAAGTCAATTTTCAGCACGAATGCAAGCTGCTACAGAAAAAATCAGGGACGTTCCCGCAGGGGCAGAGTGCCATGTCGCGCAGTTCGGGTACGACGAGGCGCAGACGCAGACACGGTCAACCGGCCGCGTGCGAGGTGAAGCGTTACGCTATATGCGGCATCGAAAACCACGGCTTCAGAGGGGTTACGAACGGGAACAAGAAACTGGCAAGCAATGCAAAGCGGTACCCACTTTGCGAAAACAGGCGGATTCCGTTCACACGGAACCCGCCTGTTTCATGCTTGTTGGGGCGCTGCCCCAATCCCCGCAGAACAAAAAAACTTCTGTTCTGAAACGATGGATAAATCCATCGGCTGCGCGATTTTGCAAATCGCTTGTGGGCGGGAAGCTCAGCGCTGCTCCGCCTCTTTTTCCCGTCGTTCATTCGCTTCCTCCTGCTCCTTATCCAACTCCAGAATACGGTCGATATTGGCCTTGGCCGTCAGCAGCTCTTTCATTTCCTCACGGGCTTTTCGGTAGTCGGCGTAGGCCGCTTTCTTCTCCGCCAGCAGCTCGGCGTACTCGGTATTCAGCGCCTTGATGGTGGGCAGCTTCTTGAAGCCCAGTCCATCAAAATAGTTCTTTGCGGCCTTGTGGATCGTGATCTCGCTTTCATGCTCTGCAAGGAATTTCTTGGAGTACCCGGCCTTGCGATAGGAAACGTAGGTGTCGCGGGTCTTGGCGTAACCCACGATATGCTCCCGCAGCACGGCAATCTCGGCCATGCGCTTTTCCGCAGCTTGATCCTTGCGGAAAGCTCGTTGAAGTGAGCGGACGCTGCCGCCGCTTTCTCCGAGAGAATGGCGTAATCTAACAGCTCATGGTCTTGCAGATAGGCCACCGTCTGTGCCATCTGTTTCAGGTTGAACAACGTTGCCCAACGCGCATAGCCCGCACCCTTGCCCGCGCGTAATTTGGCCTGAATGTCCACCAGAAGATTCCCGCTGCGCTTTTCCGGTTTGACCGGCGTGGCGGCGCTCTTTCGCGGCGTATGCGCCTTTTCACCTGCAATCACCGCGCGGAGATCTGCGGGAGTATAGCCGTCACCGAGGGTATCCATGCGAATGGACTTTTTCTGTTCGCCGCCTAACAGGGACGGGACTTTCTTGCCCTTGATCTCATACCCGGCCTGCCGCAGCTGCTCCAGCAGCGTTTCAAAGCTATCGGGCTTTTGTGTCAGCGCATCGTCAATGGCCGCGCAGATTCGCTCCCGGTGGGAGGGCTTCTTTTTGTCGCCCAGCCACTTGTTGTAGCTCTTGCCGTGGCGCTTTGGATTCTCCACGATGGAGTAGCCATTCTCGATGCAGATGGTATCGTTGAGCCGCCGCACGGCGCGGCTGCTGCCCCAAAAGTTTCTGAATTTCCGGGTCTGGCTGAGTGCGGTGGAGTTCCAGATCACATGATTGTGAATATGGGCTTTGTCGATATGGGTGCAGACGATATAGGCGTGATTGCCCTTGGTGAAGCGCTTGGCCAGCTCACAGCCCAAACGGTTCGCGTCCTCTGGTGCGATCTCTCCGGGAACAAAGGATTGCCGCAGATGGTAGGCGATCACATCATCCTCGCCGCGCACTCTGCCGGTCTTTTGGGTGTATTGATTTTTGGCGAAAAGGAACTCGGCATCGGCGATCCTGCTGTCGCACTGCCAGCTTGTTATCAGCCTGCCGCCGTCTGTCTTTTGCGGATTTTTGGTGTAGTCGATGATAGCGCTGATGGCCTGTCCCACCGTGCGGCCTTTGCCGGTGTGGAGAGGCATCAGGCGTGTGGTTGCCATGTTGGACACCTCCTTGAAAAGTAAAACGGCCTGCCGAAGCAGACCGTTTGAAATGTGTTAATTTGCAAGAGGTAAAAGCAAACTGATAGTTCGACAAACTGGGATTTTATTTATTCAGCAAGTCTTGTAATTCATCCAAAAAACGGCAAACATGAAAGCCATCACAAACGGCATGATGCACTTGAATCGATAAGGGAATATAGTATTTTCCGCCATCCTCATAATACTTCCCAAACGTAAATATCGGCAGTAGATAGTCATATCCTTTTTTTAGATTTAAGTTAAAGCCTTCAAAGCTTGTCCACGGTATCATAGAAACAGGGAAAGTGTTTTCCGGAGGATTAGGCTTTGCGAACATTCCCTTTCGTTCACCATAAGCGTCTATATCCTTTTGATAGTTCTGAAGAAACTCAGTATAGTCTGCTGTAAACTCAGTCCAAATACTCGAAAAGGTTTCAGTTTCCTTATGAAAAACTGTGTAGCAAGGCAGCATTTCTGAAAAAACGCCTACCTGTCCGTTTTCATCTAATGCGGTCCTGAACTCTTCATGTCGATTGATGATCGTTGTAACTCCATATAAAAGAGTTGGGTATAACTTTTTTCCATCCTTTTTCAACTTAGAAATATCGAGTTTTACCGTCATACTATATGTGCAGGGCGTATTGTCAAAATAGTGGTCGAAATACTCTTTTCGTGTCCAATTATTTATATCAATCTTTGTGAATTGCATCATTTATCCTCCGCAAATTCCGATTTGCTGCTCTCTATTACTCCCGTGCCAGTTCATATAGGCTGCGGATGGATCCATGACCGTATGCCACGACAGGTCGGCGGCATAGGAAAACTTCTTCTGATAAGCCCGCCACAGCTTTTCCATGTTCGGGTCGGCCTCAACTTCATCAAAGGCCGCAGGCGCGTCGGCAAGATACTTCTCTGTACCGCGTTTCCTGGCCGTTGCAATGAGCGCCGCACGGAGATCGGCTGGGACGATGCTCTGGCCGTGGAGCTGGCTCAGAATGTGCAGATCATAGAAATCTCTCATGCGGGTGTTGGTGGTGGCGCGGGACACGACAGTTTCCAGCTTCTCAGCCAGAACAGTTTCCAGATTGTACGCCAAAATTTCAATGGAACGATCCTCCAGCATCAGCTTGAAGCTGTAACGCACTTCGCGGGGCGTGATGGCGTCGCCGGTGGAAATGTCGATCTTGAGCGGCGTTATCACGCCGTCAAACTCCGTTTCCATGCTGACACGGATGCCCGGATACTCGGCCTCGTCCATGATCTCGGAAATGCGCTTCACCCGGAACCCCACGCCATCGTCCACCGGTACGGAGATGATGGAGGCAATCATGTTCTCCACGTCCTCGATGCCGACCGTCGCACCCTTTACGGTCGCGTCAATGTCCATCGTGGAGCGGGCGTCAAGGCCGACCATTGCAGCCACCAGCATCCCGCCTTTAAGGATGAACTTGTCCCGATATTCCGAAAGAGAAATGCGCTCCAGAAAGCGCTCCATCATGTAATTGCGCATCAGGATTTGCGCATCTGCGGATTTGTCCTTGGAGAGATTGCGTATCAGGTCTTTGAGCTGCCGTGCAGTCTTAATCATAAGAGTACCTCCAAATACTGCCGAAGCAGTTTTTCAACACGGAACATCTGCGCATAGCGCATCAGCTTCCGCAAGTCCTTGTCTTTTCGTTTTGCGTATTGCTTGAGTGCATCCTGAAAGGTCTGCATCTCGATTCCACTGCGGCTGCGGATCAGATCGCAGATGGTACGCTCCATATCATAGACGGGAACCGGGTTGCCAAAGGGCGTGTTCATCGTGACGATCCCCACATCATGCAATTCTTTCTTGATGGTGTAGACCTTGATGCCGTCTGCTTGCAGGCTGGCAGGATTGTAGCCGGTCTTGACCGTGATGGAATACGGATTCGGCTCCCGGTCGGTCAGGTCATGGAAAAACAGCGCGCTTTCATGGGAGAATACGGCCTGCGCACAGCGAAGGTGCAGCAGGTACATGGCGTCCGTCCATGCGTCAGGCGAAACATAAACACCGTGCGCGGCCTGCTCTACGCCGTGCTGCTTGGCGTAGGCGTAAAACGTGGACTTGGAAATACCGATTTCCAAAACCTGAGCGGTTTTGACGATCCCATTGTTTTGCTGAAAAAGCAGATCAAGCCGGTCGTAGGCGGTCATGTTATCACTTCCTTCTTGCTAATATTATATCCGATATTAGCAAGAAAGTAAACAACGATTTTAGAAAAGCAAGCCGAGGCGTTCGCCCCGGCTTGTGTTTTAACTATGAATGAAGTTTTTCATGGCGGTGTTCATGTCTTGCAGCTTGCCAAGCCCCTGCACAGCCAGCAGCGGAAGTCCCATCGGGCTTATCAGAAACGCCAGCATAAGGAGGATGATGCCGTTCTTTACGGAGTAGGTAATCAGCACGGCGAAAGCCAGCAGGGAGAGCAGTCCGCTTGCCAGTTTGAACACGAAGCCGGAGCAGGACAGCAGCCCTGCGCACAGCCAAACGAACAGGGACAGGATAAGCGACAGCGGCGCAAAGAGAATTTTCAGGATGAACATTTTGCGGCCTCCTTTTCACAAAGTGCGGTCAGCGCGTCACGCTCTTTGGCGAGCTTTTCTTCTTCCTTTTCGGTCAAATCACGATCACCGCCCGTGATCTCCAGCTCGCGGAAGCTCTCATAGGCGTTTAACAAAGAATCCCGCAGCGCTTCGGGCGTAGGGCAAAAGTCCACGGTGTTCCAGTCCTGACGGTGGTTGTCAAAACCCATGACCGTGTAGCCTCTGCTGGTCAGGACAACTTCAAAATCCGTATCGCGGTTGAGGTAGTCAGAAAATACTTTCAGCACAATTTCGTTTGTCAGCATACGTTCCGCAGCTCCTTTCCAAGCAGTCAAATCTTTTTCTGATATTAGAATACTTTGCCCATTGGTGTTTTGCAAGGATGCGGCAAAGTCATACGAATAGTTTTCGCCTTTTGCCCGACATCTAACCATATCACATAATCCTTCTTTAGTACAGCTACCTGAACTAATTTTCTCCAGATGGGAAATATAATATTGGTACAGTTACAGGGACGGGAGGTGTGGTACTTGCAGTTGAATGAAGCCGTCAGCAGGCGTTTGGTTGAGCTGATGCAGGAGCGTGGCATGACGCAGTATCAGCTTTATATGAAAAGCGGCGTACCGAAGTCCACCATCGGTAATCTTGTGAACTGCGCATACCCGTCTATGAAGCTGCGGATCATCCACGAGCTTTGTCAGGGATTGGAGATCGACCTGAGCAGCTTTTTTTGCCTCGCCGCTGTTTGATGAAAACAATCTGGAACCGTAGAAGCTCCGATGCTGTTTTGCGTCGGGGCTTTTGCTTTGTGTGAACAGGGGCGGCGGTTATTCCGCCGCCCCTGCGACTTATTTCAGCGCCGCCAGCGAGGAAACAATTTTCTCTGCCGCCGTCCATATCCGCTCCTGACTTTGCTGAATGTCCTCCAGATCGGCCTCATAGATACGGCCTGTTTCGTGGGCGCGGCGGGTGAGCTGGTTGAGGTTGTTGCTGGAATACCGAAGCAGGGACACCAGCTCCCGCAGCTCCGGAAGGTCGAGCTTCACCACATATCCGTCAATCGCCATCTTGCGGAGATACGCCGCCATGTTGGTGGTGCCGAACTGCGCCATCTTTGTTTCGATCATTTCCCGTTCCTGCGGCGTGACGCGGAATTTAAGCTGAATATCCCGCTTGCGTTTTGCCATCGCTCAGCGCTCCGGGGCTTTGGACTTCGCCGAAATTTTCGGCGAAGTTGTTTCAGGCGGCTTTTTCAGCTTATCCCGGACAGAGGTTTTCTGCCGCTCCTGCGCGTAGGCTTTGCGGGTCTGGCTGAGAAACAGATCGACCAGACCGGGATGCTGTTGACGGCCAGATAGCAGTTGCGGTCAGTACCCCATGTGTCGGGATTGGCGGGGATGGACATGGCGTTTGCCCATGCCCGGTTGTCGGGTGAATACCGTCTGTCCCAATCCGCTTGACAGACGGTGATGGCAAGGACATGGAACGTGCGGTCATAGCCGAACTGCTGCACCACCTGATCGACCGCCGCTGCATCCAGCCGGTTATCCCGGTAGTGGTCACGGATGGCGGCTTCAATCGCTTCCTTGCAGGCCGTGTTCGCTTGATTGGAAGCGCGGTAGGCCGCAAGCTCGTCATGCTCTCTGGCGTAGGCTGCCGGGTGCTTGTAAACGGGAGATTTTTCATTATCGTGCCTCCATTTCTTTTTTGTGGGGCTTTTCCGGTGCGCCATGAACAGGCGACGCTTTCAGCCTATCCAGAACGGAAGGCCGCGCAGATTTTGCAATCGCCTGCTCAGGCTGCGGCTGTCCCTTGCCGTCCAAATTCAGCTCCATATCCAGCTCAATCAGCCGCGCCGTTTTTGCGGCCAGCTCCTGCTCCTGCGGGAACGGCTTACCGACCTCGGCCTTTGCCGCTGCCTGCTGGTTATAGAGGTTTTCAAGCTGCTCCTGAACGCTGCGCAAACGCTCCGGCATTTTATCCAGCGCGTTCTCAATGCGGACAAGGTTGCCTCTGGCATCCGAACCGAGTTCAACACGATGGGTCATCTGGCCTTTCAGCGTCAGCGTGTACGTTTTCCACATGGAATCAAAAGCAACGGACATGGTAAAGCCGCGATAGCTGCCGATCTGTACCGGGTCTTTGCCCTTGACCTCCTTGCAGGTATCCAGCAACGCGGCACCGGCGTTTTCCTTATCGGTGAGCCGGTCGCCGCGAATCTCCATGTTGGGAAGGATGAGCTTTTTGACGTTGACTTGCTTCATCGTTCCAGCTCCTTCCGCTTTGTCCTGTCCACCACAGCCGCCTGAATGAGCGACTTGAAGTGTTGCAGCTTTTCCAGTACCGAGGGGCGTTCCGCCTTTCTGACCTGCTTGGTGGTATATTCCTTGAACGCGGCGGTCATGGCGTCGGCGTCCGGTGCTTTGAAGAACACCATGTATCGCTTTTCGCCCTTGACCTTGAATGGAGCGAAGTCAATGCCATACTTCCGGGCAATCCGGTTGAATGAGCCGATATTCTGATCGGTGACTTCAATGCTCTGCAATCCCTTATCCTTGGCGGCAAGCTGCTTGACGGTCATTTTTCCGTGGGGATTGGCCTTGCTGTACTGATGCTTCTGGCGGTCGTTTTTCAGCTGCTCCAGCAGCTTGGCAATGGCTTTGCGAAATTCCTGTTCACCCAGCTTCCCACAAGAGATCATCAGGGATACGATTCTCTGTTCAACTTCTTCCTGCATGACTTATCACGCTCCTTTCCTCCGATTTGCAGGGAGAACGCCGGGACACTAAGGCGGTACCACCAGCCGGTGCAGAAGATGCTCATTCATTTCTGCGCCCCTGTCCCTTGACGGTCAGGATGCCGTCCAGCGTGGTGGCGGTGATCCGCAGGCGCTCGGCCACGGCGATGTCGTTTTTCACGCTTTCATTCACGGTGCCGCCGCAAACCACCAGCACACGAGCGCGGCGCAGATGCTCCCGCGCCATGTCGATGCCGTCTTTATGCTCCTGCGGAATCTCATCGCGCAGGAACAGCGGCAAAAACAGCGTGGGGCAGATGGGCGAAAAGCCCGCGTCATAGACTGCCCTGCAATACTTGGCGGCATTTTCGGTGTTCTCAAACTCGTTCTCGCTCCACGGAGCGGTGATGTAGGCAAGGGGGCGTTTCATCGGTATCAAATCCTTTCTCCCAAAATCGGGCATGAAAAATGACGGCCTTTAGGGGCCGCCGTGAAAATCGTGATTGACCAGCATGGCATAGTGGTTGTCGATGGTGGAAACGGAATTGAACAGCGCCGCCATGAGATAGGCTTTCGTATTCCAAACGCGGGTGGTGTTCTCGCGGATACCGTCCATGACCTTTTCGATGTGCATGGAGGTGATCTTTTCAAAGCGCTGTTGCACGAAGCCGGTGGGATACTCCGCATCCCGCCCGATCTTGACTGTGGGGCTGCGGTTCATAGCAACCTCCAGCATAATCTCCACCAGCTCATCAAGCTGCATCCGGTCATACTGCTGACAGAGAATGTCGTATTCGATTTGCTCTCTGATCTCCGCTTTTTTCTCAAATCCGTCCGTCATTCCGTCCGCCGCAGGCAGAAAGAATGAATGAGTGCTTGATAGATCAGTATTTGATTTTTGAGTATTAGATTTCTTAGTATTTAATTGCGCGGGATTATCCGTATCCGGTGCCTCCGTATCCGGGTTATCCAGATACGGGTTTTCCGTATCTGGTAAAGTCGTATCCGGTGGAGAGGGCTTTCGGGGCTTCTCGAAGATGGTGTACTCCGTGTCGGAAATGCGCCCGTCCTTGCCGCGAAGCTGACGGCGGATGATGTAGCCCGCCAGCTCCAGCTCCTTGAGCGTTTTCCCGATGCGTCCACGCCCTCCTTGCAGATTGCAGCCAGCCCCCGCGTGGTGTAATTCCACTCGTCGGGGAGGGAGAGCATCATGGAGAGCAGCCCCTTGGCTTTCAGAGAAAGATTGCTGTCTTTCAGGTGATGGTTGCACATCACCGTGTAATCCCGCGTCCGTTCAACGCGAAATACAGCCATATTGCTTCAATCCTTTCCGCAGGGCAGTCAACCTGTTTGGCCGTCCTCCTCGGCAAACCGCGTATCCAGCCGCTTTACGCTCCAGTTCTGCTTGAACTGTCCCAGCGGGCCGGTGCCGAACTGCGCCAGCGCACGGCGATCCAGCTCCAGCAGCTTTTCCCACAGCTCCGGGTGATGCTTTCGCAGCTTCCGCAGCTCGTCGATACGCTGGAACGGGCAGCACCAGCAGGACGCACGGTGGTAAATCTCATACAGCCCGCCGAAGTCAAAGCCACGGTCGTAACAGGCTTGGAGCGCCTGCGCCTCCGTGATGCCCCATTCCACGAGGGGATACCTCTCATTCTTGCAGCGCCACGCTTCATCGGCGGCGATGCCGACATAGTGAATCGCGCCCAGCTCGCCTTTGAGCCGGTTGACCTCCTTGGTGATGAGGTGCGTTTTGAGCTGCCCGGTACACCAGCGGACGCGGATTCCCGGCCAGCCGTTGCCGTAGGGCGGGATGCCCAGCTTTGCACGGTTTTCCAGACTGCGGGGCTTCTGCTTGGGTTCGTCGAACATCAGGTATTCAAAGCCCTTGGGATGCCGCAGCGTGGTAATATGGATGCCGCGCTCTCGGAAAAGATGCTCGTCCAGTTTGGCAAGGTGTTCGTACATTTCCGGGAACTCCATGCCGTGTCCGCTGACAGCACCATATTGATGGGCATATCCCGTTCGATCATCAAAAGCAGCATGGCGGTACTGTCCTTGCCACCGGACAGGCTGACGGCGTGAAACTGCTTGCCGTTTGCGTTCTGAATGGTTTCCCGCATGGGGAAGCCGCTCCGTTTTCACTCCTTTCCCACATCACAGCTCATAGATGGGCTGCTCGTGTTCGTAGTAGGGATCGCACAGGGCGGCAAGCTCGGCCACCAAGTCCTCCAAATCCAGAGAAATCTCGCTGTCTGCCCAATCGCTGCCCTTGTAGACGCGATACTCGGTGACGTATTCGCCTTCTCCGGCGTTCACGCTGAATTTGGCAACGACGGCAAAGCCATATCCTCCAGCAGCCACAGCTCCATCGACCGGGCGGCAAACACCGCGCCGATATAGCTGTCGCCTACGTCCTCATAGAGAAGCGTCGCACGCTGCTTGAACAGCTCCGCGCTGCGATAGTCCAAGCTCAGCGCATTCTTGCCGTCTGCGCGATAGGCATAGACCGTTTCGGCCTTGTTCCAAACGGCTTGCAGCAGGGCGTGATAGTCAATGTTTTCCAGAAACTCGTCGATCTCCGTTTCTGTGTAGCCGACCTCCGTACCCTTGCGGAACAGCGTGGTCAGCGCTTTTTCCAGCTCTGTTACTTTGCTCATGGTAATTCCTCCAATCATTTTAGTGACGCCGCTTTTTCCGGTCAGGGAGGATATGCCCCTCAATGACGGCGGCGTGTTTGCGGATTTTGATTTCTCCGCGCCTCTCGGATGCCTGCGCTTGGCATATCCCACGTCGGAGAGGAACAGCCGCAGCCGTTCGCCCTTTTCACCCACAGGAGATTTCCATGACAGGACATCAAAAATAATCATGTGGCGGGTTTCGTCCATAAAGCGCTCCAGCGCAAGGATGCTGTGACCGCCGACAAAATCATCAGCGTTCATATTCGGCACCTCGCGCTCTGATCTGAAAGGCGGCAAGCCCGTAACGGGCGATCAGAGTGGCGTTGACGATCAGGCGCAGCGCCTCCGGGTCGATCACCTCCGGTTCCGCCAAGTCCGCCATCGTGACGGCCTCCGTCTTGTCGCAGAGGTCGCGCGCTGCCATGAACAGTGCGTAGTTGTGCGGCGAGGTGTTTTTCAACACCGCATAGCCGAACTCAATCCCGTCCTTGCAGAAGCAATTTGCCGTGCGGCGGTAAATGTCGTCGTTAGAGGTCAGCAGGTACATGGCCGCATAATAAGCGTTGGTATCCCTGCGGCGGCGGTAGCCCTGCACGGCACATTGATACTGCATTCGGCGCTCATGCTGCTCGTTGCTCCAAAGGCTTCCGGGATAGTGCTTGATCAGCAGGTTCAGGCGCTGGAACAGACGGCGTTCATGGGGAAATGTCTCTAAGACTGCCTCACGGTAGCCGACCACACCGGCCTCAATGCGCTCGGCCAGCCACGGGCAGCGCAGGGCGGTACAGCCCAGCTTTTTCACATACTCGGTACAGAGCTGGCAGCTCACATCTTTGGGCGTGTATTTGAACGTGTTGATATACATGGCGTCCTCCTTTTGGCATGAAAATAGCGGACAAACAAACTGCTTGTCCGCTCAACGGCTCTGGTCGCGCTGGCGCTTTTTCTGCCATGCGTCCAGTAATTTGAAGATGGTGTTCTCGATCTGGAACGGGGTATAGGAACGCGGGAAGTATTTGCGGAGCTTTTCACCGGAAAGGGTGATGTCGTTTTTCTCCGGTTTCTTCTGCTCCATCATAATGGAGAGCATGGTGTCCTCGTTCAGCTCGCCGCTCTGACTGAGCTTTTTCATCCGCTGCGCCTGCGAGAGCGAGGGGGTGGTCTGTTCGCTGTCGATGGTTTCCAGAAGCAGCCCCTGCTCCTTGGGTGTCAGCGCCGCAAGCTGATAGGCGGGACTGAGGGCGATTTTCTTCTCGTCCACCATCTGCTGAAGCTCCGGGACTAACTGCGTCAAGGCGATGTAGTTGCGGATGGTATCTCCGCTCACACCGGCATCCTGACCAACTTCATCATCGCTGCGGAACTTCGCCGAAATTTTCGGCGAAGTCAGATCCGTTCGTGCGCCCTGCCGCTTGATGGCCTCCATCTTCATCTTGTAGGCTTTGGCGCGTTCGGAGGGGAGAATGTTCTCCCGCTGAAGGTTGCTGTCCACCATGATAATGGTGGCAGCGTCCCGGTCAATGTCGCGGACAATGACGGGCATGGTGGCCAGCCCAGCCAGCTCGCAGGCGTGTTTGCGGCGGTGGCCTGCAATCAGCTCATAACCGCCGTCCTCCCGTGGCCGCGCCAGCGCGGGGACGAGGACGCCGTATTCCTTAACGCTTTCGGCGGTTTCCTGCATGGACGCATCCTCCCGCACCTGAAAGGGGTGATCCGGGAACGGATGCAGCTCAGAGAGCGAAATCTGAACAACTACTTCCTGCTGCGGTTTCGGCTTTTTGGATGGCGCGGGCTTTTTGCCCGGTTCTTTCTGCGCTGTTTTTTCAGTCATCGTGTTCCTCCTGTCGGCATCTGATTTTGGGTACAAAAAGGACATTTCTTCTTTTCAGAGGAAATGTCCTGATTTGTTGGACGGGCTGACAGCCCGCCCAAACAGTATTTAGTTTTTGTCGTTACTATAACACCCCCTACGATATAACTACTTCGCGGCTCGATTTTTCGGTTTGGAAAAGGATGAAAAACCTTGCCAGATAACCGAAAACCCTTGATGTACGGGGCTTTTCCGGTTTGTCGTAATTATACCGTAAGGGCACACCAATGCAAGCCTGCTGATTGCGCAGGGCGTGGATGTGCGCACGGTGGCTAGTCTGTTAGGACACGCACAGGCAAGTACAACGCTGGATATTTATGCCCATGCGTTTGACAAGAACAAGCGAAAGGCACAGGAAAAACTGGGAAAGGCGATTGGATTATGATGAGAAAAATCAAGCTGACACGCGCAAACAAAAGTATCCTGCTGAAAGCACTTGCACCTTATTACTACCGAGAGAAAGCGCTTGGGCATAGCACAGAAAAACCGGGGCGACTGATACTGAAAATTGATTCTCTCCCAGCCGATAAAAAAGCTACTTTTTCTACAGAAGAAATCCGCCTCATGCGAATCACTATAAACAGGCTGAGGAACGAGCGTCTAGGAAAAGGGCAGTACACCGATGCGGCAGACGATATGCTGCTAAAATTATTCTGAAAATCAAACACTAACAAAAACAAAAAACCTCATTGCAAAAAATACATCGCAATGAGGTTTTCTGGTGCGACCGGGAGGATTCGAACCTCTGGCCTTCCGGGTCGGAGAACTACGACATGGCAGTATAGACAGACGTTATACCGTAAATTTTGTTGGTTCTGCATCACTCTGGCACACTTATCACAAGCAATATAAAACAATGTGTCAACGATAAAAACTGACCGCAGACAGCCAAAAACACTGCCGGTGGTCAGTTGGTGGTCAACGGATAGACTTTTTCAGCGCCGTCTGGTGAAAATACGCAACGTGGCTTTAGGTGATAATTTCTCGAGTTTGCATTAATAAACATTTTATAGACAGGAATTCTTTTTTCTCTTGCAATGTCCAAAAGCAAACGCGCATATATAGGAGAAATCTTTCTACCAAGATAGATAGCACACGCTTTTTTCTTTACAAATGTGTGTTCTTCTGAAAGTAGCGCGGGTGTTGCGAAAGACCCCATAAGACGCCATTCATGCTCGGATTTCCACTCTGTGGATTTATGTATCATTATTTGGTAGGTGCAAGCATATCGGGACACGGAAGGATTTTAGCTGCATCAAGTATGTTTCCCTGACTAGAAAATGTCTTAAAATAGTCGTTTACAAGAGAACATATTAAAAGCCATTCGGCATAAGGCGTTGCGTCGTAACGCTTTGATTGGTAAATAATTGGGAACAATTCACATCGAGTGGGCGACTCACTGTTTCCTTCACCTACAGAATCAACACATGGAAAGCCTCGAAAGTTATATCCAATGGAAAATCCTGTACTTGAGGATGCATAGTGTCCCCACATATTTGCAGATGTAATCGTATCAGAGAAACAGGCGAATTTTAATGTGTTTTGCGTTAAAACCGAAATTTTCGGAGAGTATGCTTTAATAGCATTTCGAGAAAAATGCTTCAAAGTGTCGTAAATAAGATTCCATATCTCCTACAGTAATATGCGCAATGGCTTCTCTCATCTGACAAAGAACTTCACGCGGGAAAAAGTATTGTACTATCTGCGGAAGTTCTTCCCAGGAAACCTTTCCCGAAGCGAACCGTGAAAATTCGTTTATAGCCTGTAAAACGTGCGCGGTGATTTTTGCTTTATCAAAATACAGCAACGCATCATAATCATCATTCATGACATTTCCCTTGGAAAGCCAGATTTTATCATCCAAAGGGCTTGAAGAGAAAGTTCATTACAGGAACGATAGCGAAATAGCATTGGCGGAATCATCGATTGAATGCCGTCCAATAGGGGTTTATACAGACGATTATATTCCTCGATCGAAAGGCTGCCTTGAAGCGCGGTATCATTCATCAGCTTCGCGTATTCTCTGAGAGTCATCACATTCACTCCCCTTTTATAGATTGCGTTACAAATTAACGAATCCTGCAGTGCTTATTATGCGCCAAATTGTATCTGGCAGTTTTGTGAAGTGGATAGGCATTGGCTGGTATTTCATTACTGTATGTTCCAAAATGCAATCACTGTACTCATGTTTTCAGCCGATATTTACGCGCACGTCCGGCGCCTTCTGCAACAACAGCCTCTTGTTCAATCAATTCTGCCAAATACATTTTCGTGCGGGAAACCTGAAGTCCGACCGCCTCGGCAATTTCTTTGCTTGCCGCTTTAGGAGTGTCTGTCAGGTACTGTAAAATGTCCGCTTTGCGACGTTCAGCAATGCCGCCTTCTTTATCGCCATTTTTTGCCGCCACTTTTTTGCCGCCACTTTTTACCGCCATTTTTGCGGCGGAAAGCGGTAGTGTCAGCGTTGTCCGATCTGGATTAAATGCTTCAACAATCTCTGGCACCTGCCACCCCTGCTTTTGCCAAACGGAGCGAATACTTGGCAATCCACTTCCTGCACGCTCGCCAACATTTATCAGATTGAACATTTTGATCAGCGATTCGTTGCGTGGATCCGATACACCGCCCACAAGAGCCTCCTGCACATTGATACGGAAAGCACCCGGATTTGCAATACGAATTTTATCCGGCCATTTTTGAATCACCAGACCGCGTCGGTCATAGTAGTCGGCATGAATCAAGGCGTTCGCTAAAGCCTCGCGCAAAGCCTTATGCAGAGGAGTATCGTCAATGCGATCTGTACCCTCCAGCTTAAAAGGTACTTTAATATCCTGCGCGATTCGGTTGTATACACGGAAGTAGAAATCGCAAATATTACCACTCCAATCGCCGGAACTGGAGACTATACGATCTGTCCACCGTTCATCTTCTGTAGCCGAACGGTCATGCTCTTGATAATCCAGAAAATAATGTGGGAACTCGCGTACAATTTCGTATTCATGGCCGAACATAAGCAATCCGGCAGCAGTGGGGCGCAGCTTGCCATCTGCGTCTCGTGCCATAGCACCGATGCGGTGCAGAAAATCCTCCACAGCTAATTCTGACCATACATGACCGGGGCGGAGATTATCCATGCGCTGGCGATAGCGGCGGATGGTGTCCCTGTCAAGGCAGTCTATTGTCATAGTATCCATGACGCGGGCGTCCTGCGAAATATCCGCCTGATCCCGCATCATGCGCGCACTTCATCCTTGGTGCAGCGGTAATCACCCTCGCCATTCCGGCGATATGTTCCCGTAAAAGGATCGACACCAGTATAGACGGGTTTGTCGTGGCGGTCGGCGCGGGGTACTTCGATGACAACAATCTGGTTGTCACCGCTTTCTACGATTTGTACATTGCGGTCAGAAAGGATATTTACATTGACGATGGAGTGATTATTGACGCTGTTCCAGAAATCAGAAACAAGTTTTTCGGGGGCGGGGAGCGGCACACTGGAAAAGCTCTTGTCTGCATTTTCTACAACGCCAAGCAGAATATAACCGCCGAAAGTATTGGCAAAAGCCGAGTATGTCTCCCAGATGCTATGGGGCAGACCGCCTTGCGCTTTTTTGGCTTCTATGCGGTTGTTCTCCTTATATTTGCTTAATTGTGTGAGATTCAGCATATGTAGTGCGCTCCCCCTAGTGTAATGTAATCATATTATACAATAAAGCGTATTAAAGTCAAATATAAAGTATATAGAAAAGTGGCGATTAACTTTGTATGACGGGAATCTCAAACCTGCGGGGTCCCTGAACATTTCCAGATAAACCATGCTCTTTCAGATATAACAATGGGTATGTTTCAGGTGAAAAGCTGCAAATTAGCTGAAGCTCCATATATTTTCCATAATGTTGGTATCTTTCTCCGCTGATAACAAACTTACTGTCGTCAATTGTAGAAAAAGGCTTATTAACTGCAACCACCCTGCACTTGAATAATACCGCCTGAATTGGCGCTCCAACATATATAAATATCGTATCTCCAATCTCCACATTTTTCATGGACTGTTTCCAATCAATGACGGCAAAATTTTGAAAGGCTGCGCAAACGTCATACAGCTTTGGATTACAGGGAATAAGCCAGCTATTCATGCATTGTCTCCAATCTGATTAAGAATCTTAATTTTGTTTGCAGGTGTACCTATTAAGCAAACTTTTGTTGCAATCCGATCTGATACAGAATGATTCTGTCTAGACAACACATTATTTCTTATAAATACACCTCGAAAAACATAGCCCGCCTTCTGCGAATCTTTTGCAAAAATCAAGTCATAACCATCATAATGTTCCGTATTCGAATTTTCTGAACCCTTCAGATCGTCAAAAACGAGCCTATTCCAATCCGGTGAAAGCACATTAACACACCCAAATGCCGCAGCATGAGGTTTTCCATTCTCATAATGTGCAAGCTTAGGAAACCACAGACGAAAGCTACCATTGCCCATTGCATTAGGCCAGCAGGCTTTCATCCACCCTGCGTAGTTAGTTCCGATTACGGCGTTTATGGCATCTTTTATTGTGTTAAATTCGATTGGCTGATTTGCATCAAGTATGATCTCTCGTTCAGGCTGATTACCTACCATCATAAGAAAATCCTCCCAACAAAATTGACATTGTGACATCATTCGATTAAGTCTACGTCGCAAGACAGCAAAACTTTCAACATCGAGATGGGATCTCTACGCAGAGGTGCCTTAGGGTTTAGACTTCTAACCATCAAGGCACAGTCTTCCTTCGTTGCATTGGAGATAATTTCCAAATTTCTCCGCGCACGAGATGCACCCACATAGAAATACATAGCTCCTTTGTCAAAAGTGCTGCTGTCAACGTCAATCAAAATAATGGCATCTGCTTCGAGTCCTTTGAACTTTGAGCAATTGGAGAACAGGCACTCCTTTCCCTTATGGGTATAATGTCTGCTGTAATCGCCGACACTTTCACATTCCGTATAAGGTGACAGAATACTATTATTAAGTGTGTTTTTCACGCTGAGAATAGTTATGCTTTCACAGGTGTCTTTCAAACTGTCAATGGCTTTATTGATGTACTCGATTTGTTCGTCACTGTTTGCTATTGCATACATATGAGCTTAATGCCACTCTTGGGACCTGTTTTGCCGTAATATTACGGTCGTTCTTGGGCAACGGTTTGATTGAAGTAGTTGCAATTTCGTATGTGTTGCGGCAATTTCGATGCAGCGTCAGCTTGCATTCTGAGTCGGAGATGCAGGCGGGAAGTTGTGCATCAGCGCCAGCGCCCTGAACAATTTGATTGCGGTCACAAAATAGATAAAACGTCCCCCCGTTGCCCAATGCCACCAGTTCCAATATATCAATAATTTGGCAGCCATAACTTGAATCTTCGTTTGCTGAATCATCAACACCAAGCAAGCCAAAGTCTTGCCCTTCATCAACGATGACGTGTTTGTAGCCAAAGACTTCCTTTTTATCATAGCAATCGGACAACCATTGCTCTAGATCTTCCAAACCGTTCATATCCCCGGCAACTTTATAGGCCAACGCACTAATTGTCATGAAATCAACGTTTTCAAAATCTTTTTTCAGCAGCCCGCTTTTGTATTGCTGGTTCAAATGATCTCTGAGCATACGGTTAAAGCACAGAAATAAGACCGAATCTCCCTGCACACTATGTCGGCGTGCCTTTTCAACAGCAACCATGGTTTTACCTGTGCCTGCGGCACCATTTATAACAGCAGTTGGTTGCTCATCGAGAAAATCCAGAATCTTGTATTGCTCTTTCAACAGCATATTGAACTGCATTTCTACAAGTCCACGTTCCACTGATGGCATTTTAATGAGATGAAACTTGGGGCAAATCACATTGTTTACCAGAAGATTCAAGTCTGCATCCGTCATGCGATTTTCAATATAGCTATTGCCAATTGAAATCTCGATTGCCATAATTCGTTCTATGGCTGGTCTCGGATCAACCAAATCGTCGTAGCACAACGTGATTTTTTATTGGCGTCGCTCCCGAACGGTATACGATTGACACGATCCTGTGCCATATCCGGAAACCACACAGCGCTAACAAATTTAATGTGATTTACCATACTGGCTACAGCCGGGTTGGTGTGATCTTTGACAAGTCTACGCAAAGTCGCACTGGCTGTCCGTGCTTGCCGGTAAGGTCCACCGTGCGGCATCAGCAAACCACTTGTGTAATGCCATTGACCATCCTCATAGTAAATTCCATCTCCAGCTTTTACTTCAATGGTAAGCGCACCAAGCTGTTTATTTACCACCAAGAAGTCCGTTTCCTTAGCAAGCAATTCGTTCGTGTCGGTAACGGCAACCGTTTCAACAGAATGGAATACATAGTAGCTATCCGGTAGCTTTTTCAGCGCCTCAAAAACAATGCCCTCGTGGCTCCGTGCATCGAATTCTTTGGGCTCAGCAGGTATCATGTGTGCCATAAGTTCATCACCTTATTGTTGTGTTGCGGATAATTTCTGCAAATTTCTCCGGCGTAAGTGTGTCATCGCCTATTTTGTAGGCTTTCCAATCGCAGTTTGGCCAGTTATCATACTCATCGGTATTATCAGAGGTATACAATGCCAATTTCAAATTGGGCCAAGCCATATCCGGCCATAACTCATCATTACTACGTTCCACTGTGATATGTGCGGATTGCACCGGGAATGGTAGAAAATCTCTTTCAGCAATTTTTTGAAGCGCGCTTACCCATTCCGCATCGCTGTCGGTTAATGGGAGGTTTTCGATAATCTCGTTCCATGATGTTGAATCCTCATCATATTCACAGTCTGTATGTAGCACGGTATCTAAGGAAGAATTGCGCTCGCATTCGGCTGTTGTAGCTTCTTCTTGCTGTTGTTCCTCAATGGGTTTCATCACGCCAAGCCACGGCTTGATGAAGTTGGCAGCGATGTGCCGATCCAACTGATCATGGATTTTCTGGTTGTAATAATTGCGCAGACACTTATAGCACGAAGTATCGCAGTCACAGCCTTGTACAAGATCGTAAGCCGCGTGCAACACATTTTGGAATGCAGCGCCATCTTTTGTCACGATTCTGCGTACATGCCCGGCACCACCGGCCACAGCATCATACAAAATGATGGAATAAATCAACCTATTATTCCAGTTTACCTTATGCAGAGTACCTTTTATGTCGGTTCGCTCAATGCCAAGGGCGGTTGACATTCCTTCCAGCAATGCGTAAAGCACAGACAGCATCGTGTTCGTGTCGCTTGCGGCAGGTGTCTGAAAAACAATCTTTGCAACATCGGTCTTGAAATCATGGGAAAGAATATACTTTTTAGAAATAGCTTCTTCATTTTTGCAGTAATATCCATACGGATTTTTATGCTTTTTAGGGAACGGATCATCCGTAGCATATCCGCAAACAGGGCACACAGCGTATTCCGGGCTGCGAACTACCACCACAAGAGAATCGTTGGAAGTAGATTCAATTTCGATGTTGTTCTCATTGACAGAGAAACTCAGGGTATCAATCACATTACGTGTAGGATCACCGATGTAATAGTCATCGGATTTGTACTCACGTTCTGGACGATGCATTGGAACATCTTTACCCTCTCCATTCTCGGCAATAAAACCGCGTCTAGGCTCCAATGTCGTCTGCCAAAATCTCTTTTTAATGGGAAAATGGCAAGAAACGCATTCACGACCTTCGCTGGGAATATCCTGCTTTGTGAAGTTTGGCTCAGCACATTCTTTGTTGGGACACTTACAAAAATGTCCTATCTCCCATCCATTCGAAGATGCTTTAGACGGCATTTTGCGGATATAGCGGCTTGTATACATTTTGCCATCTGCTATTACCTGTGAACCGGGCGCATATTCAGCAATTGCCATTTGGAGATCACGTGCCAGCTGCAATGCCTTGTTGCTGCCAACAGCCGAGACATCTGGTAGCAGTTCAACGGTATCCACAGGAAATCCATATTTGGGGAGAACATTGTTGCGCACAAGGAAATCTATCAAGCTCTTTTTGCCCTCTCCGTCTTCCCTTGCACAGCGGAACTTTTGCAGCTTCCTTTCATAGTCTCCTGCGTTTTTGTAATCCTTTACACGGGCATACGCTTTCATTTGTTTTTCATAGTAGTCAATCGTGTCCCGATATTCTTTTACTGCAATTTCCAAACAGCCATCATCGCCAATCAGAGAGTCAATCCATGAATAATCATCAATGCCGAGTTCTTTATGTACATCGGCAGGAATCGACTTTTCCAGTAGATTTTTCAAGTGCTGTGGTTTTTGCCGGAGATAATCTTTCAGCAGGTCATAGCCGCCTTCGTTCAAAAGTACCGTCTGATTATCCCCATCATATACTTTAGGGTAAGCGGTCAAGAACGAGCTCAGTGCAACTGCATAAATATGTCGGTTAATAACCTTGCGGTTCTTGATCTCAAAGACCGGTGCCTGTATCAAACCGCTGATCATCTTTTGCGGATTGTTATAGAACGTAAAATCGTGAGAACTTAGCTTTGCATAGGTCATTACAAACGCCGCAGAGTGCAATGCACGGCCGGCACGACCGGCACGCTGTACATAATTCGCGGGGCTCGGCGGAACGTTACGCATATATACAGTTTCCAATGAGCCTACGTCAACACCCATTTCAAAGGTGGTCGAACAGCTAAGCGCGTTGATCTTGCCGTTTACAAATCCCTGTTGGTAAATCGTCTGTTGATCTTTCGCCAACTGTGCCGTATGCTCTTTGATGAACAAGGGCGACATCCGAGTGTCCCTGTACAAATTAGCATAATGGTTGTTCTGCAAGTCGATAGTGGGATCATATTTTTCCAACGAACCGTCACACTTCACGGAAGAACAAAATTCCTTGCAATAATATGGCGTAACTTTCCCACATTTTTTGCAACGATAAAAATGTAGTTTGCTATCTCCGCTAAGGCGAATACTGAAATCTTTTGTAGAAATCGTAGTTTCTTCGTTTCGCTGCTTTGCGAATACATTATCCCAGTAACTCAAAAGAATCTCATTTGAATAATCCTCATCGCGTCCGGAAACACGGCATACACGGGCAAGACGAGCATTAGGATAATAGTTCCCGTTAGAACGCTTTCTAGCAGCCCAACCCATTACCCAACTGCGTTGGGAATCTTCCGCTGTTTTGATTGCCTTCATATAGCGCTGCTTTGCGGCAAAGAAAATATACTCCCGATCTGCATCCGTCAACTTAAAATCAGGAAGAATTGCTCCAGCATAGACCGCATCCATTACGAGCAGATTTAAGAAGTCTTTGCTTTCGGCGTCAGATATTCCGAATTCGTCTGCAATGTCACTGCAAACTTCAGTATTTGGATCATACTCAAATGAGAGCAAGCCCATACTCGCCAAACTTGTGGAGCGGCGTGCATTATACATCTCATTCAGCACGGCGATCCAAGCGTTACGCTTACAGGCGAGATCAATGTCCTGATTTTCAGGCTGATCCCATTCAGCAAAAGTTTTTGTTGGCATTAAAATAGCGACTCAGTCGTTCCACAAAACTGCTGACGCTCAGGAAAGTCTTTCCTTCTTTTTTTGCATTCCTCAATAACGTGCCAAATACCGCGGCGGCGCAGAAATTCCTGATAAGACTTTTCCATGTAGCAGGCAAAAAACGCAGCCTCGCTTCGACTATCGGAAAAACACAGGAATTGCCGATGCTTTGTTGTTGTAGTAGTAGTCCGTGTATTGCGGGCCGCGAACAGCCCTCTACCGGAAGTTCGATTTTCTTTCGGTATCGGCGTTTCTTCTGTCTCAGGGAGAATATCAAATAGTTTTGTTCCAAGAACGGATGTTGCAGCTTCTGCGCCCAAATAGAATCTGCGCAGGTGTCCAAATCCACAAGCACTGCACTTGATTTGCTTTGTGTTTTTGACGGTCACCTTGGATAGCTTTATGTAATTAGATGCCGCGTGATCACAAGGCGCTTCCAGTTTGGCATCAGCCTCACCGCTGATGGCTCCGCAAATGGGGCAAATCACATAATCATTTTCTGCACAGCCGGTTTCATCATCAATCGTGACAGCTTTCTCGTCATCGTCTTCATCAAAGATATGCTTCGCCTTGTTCTTTGACAAGGTAATACTCTGCCTTGTCATCCCACTGCTTTACATTTTCCAAATGGTCACCAATCGTTTTTCCGACGATGGCAGTACGTCCGCAGTCAGTGCAAATAGCGCACTCAAACACAGCCTGTTGCTGAGAACCATTTCCCGTGAATAATTTTCTCTGCAAGAACAACTGTTTGGGGGTATTTAGGGTAATATAAGCCCCCTCAAGTGCGCGCACAAAGAAGTGATACCGTGCTTTTATCAGCGAAACTTTACATTTTTCTGCGCGGGTACATACGTTGATAAACGCCACAAGTTCCTCTTTGCTGAGCGTAAACTGTCGGTCTGCCAGCTTTTGGAGCAGTTCATTGACAGACAGCGGACCGCTTTGAGAACAAATTCCTCTGACTGCTCCGAACAAAGGACTATGCAATAAAAGTTCGAATAGCGTTCATCCTCATCAGCAGCATCCATGGTGAATCCATAATCTGCAAGAATCTCACTCGGTACGCGTTTGTTTTCCGCAATTTCCGTAAAAAGTTGATTGGGAATTTTCCAAGTGTCTTTTAAGGCTGGCTGTTTTTCTTTGGAACGGATAATATTCTCCCGCAGGAATGGCGCACCGCACAAACGGCTGGCAAAAGCAATAATATCGTCATCCGCATCATATCCACCAAGAGTGGCGCTCGTCAAAATATACTGTACACTGCCCGGCGTACTGATGCGGGCGCGCAGCCTGCGCATCAGTAGGGAGGTTTCCATTCCTGTTGCACCTTTATAGATATGGGCTTCATCCAATACAATATAGCGAAGCTGAGCCCCAGAAAAGACTTTGTCATCTTTGGGGCGCAGCATCATATATTCAAGCATCGAATAGTTGGTGATCAGTATGTGCGGAGGATTTGTTTGCATCTCATCGCGGCAAATAACTTCGTTGGGTAGAGGATGTGCATTCCTGCCGTTGACACGCTGATACTCCGCCAACGCACGGTCTTTGGTTTGCTCAGTATTGCCATTATAAAGTCCAAAACGAATTGTAGGGTGATCCTTCAGCAATTTTTGCAGACGCTTAATCTGGTCATTAGCCAATGCGTTCATCGGGTAGATAATAATGGCACGCACAGCATCGTTCAATGTTCCGGCTTCTTCTTCCTTCAGGAGAGAGTCTATAACGGGAATCAGAAAACACTCGGTTTTACCGGAGCCTGTACCGGTCGTAACAACAAGATTTTTTCGTGCGTTGGCCTTTTCCAATGCAGCGATCTGATGGAGATATAACCCACGCTGAATTTTCAGTTCCTTGTCCTTTTCGGCGCAGTTTTCAAGTGTGTCGAATAATGGACTGACCTTATGCTCAGCAATCAATTCTGCAATCGATTCGCCGCTTTCATACGATCCGCTGACTTCAAGATATGGTCCTTTGGCAACTGCGCCAGACTCCTGAATAGATTTCTTCAATTCATCGGCATAGTCCGGATCAGCAAAGTCAAATGTTGTGGTAATATAATCTGTAAATGCGTCTTTTATTTCCTGTGAAGCGGTAATAGGATTAAACATTTTTACAACCTCATTTATTCTTTACCATTTCATATTCAAATTTATCGGGAATTTGAAGGGCTTCCTTCTCGGCACGACTCAATGTGCGTTCGGCTTTATTTAGTATAGATCCATGACCGGCATCGATATATACAGCATCCCCGGTCACAGAATACATGGCAAGGAAATGCTCACTGATCAGCCAAATATCAATCGGATTTATTAACTCAAATTCTGTTTTGGACGAATCATTGCAGAAAAAGAACCATGACGCTTGTTTTGTATTCCAAAACTGAAGAGTTCCCTGATAATGTGGACACTTTCCGTCTTCTTCGGCAGGAGCATCGGATACATCAATATACTTCAAATCCACAATTCGGGTCATTGAATCTCGCAAACCAAGAACATTATAAACACCTTTTTCCCAATCCCAGCAGGAGGCAGACTTCAACTTCAAAATGGCATTTCGGTAGTTGAAATCGTATGGATTGCCAACAACCAGTTTGCCTGAATAAATTTCAGATTCCTCTTTTTTGAACACGGACTTTTTAATCGTTGTGACGGAAAAGCTATAAGCACCATCTGCTAAGCTAAGATTCTTTTCCAGCTGTTCATCTTTTCCATAGACGAAGTAGTTGTAGGGCTCTTTCTCCACATCATAGAGATATACATGAAAGTCTTGTCCCTTGTTTCCAATAAAGTTATCCTCAATTTCCCAGTAAAGCGCTCCATTTTCATAGATAAGCGGACACCTATTGAACGATGGCTTAAAGTGAACCGTCAACAAATTGTAAAAGACTGGTTTATTCATTCCTCTTTCTAAGCGCACAAAAAGATTTGCATTGCTGTCGGTTCCTTTATGCATCTGGAGAAAATTTCCGATTTCATATAAGTGATTGCTCTTAGAGCAGACGAGTTCATCATTGCCCATGAAGAACTTCGCAACCCAGCCTTTGGGACAATCGATACTGATAAAAGAATCAGCTTTCAAGTCATCAACCCAAAGGTCTTTGTTTTCCAATGTACAACGCGGAGTCGTGAAGTTGAGCCATCAGGAATCTATTACAAAAGACCCTAAAACTTCTAGCGGCGACAGAATGGTATATCTGAGCAAAGAGATGTGCCAACTGCTCAAGGCGTGGCGCAAGGAATGCGAATGGGATAGGCAGCAGACCGCGAACGAAACTGTGGACGAGGATGACTACTTATTCCGTCAACCTAACGGAAAGCCTATGTGTCCCAGTACATTCACATATAGATTTAAACTGATTCTGAAAGCAAATAATCTGCCGCTGGATTTGAATGTGCATAGCTTGCGCCACACCAATGCCAGCCTGCTGATTGCGCAGGGCGTGGATGTACGAACGGTGGCTAGTCTATTGGGTCATGCACAGGCAAGTACAACGCTGGATATTTACGCCCATGCATTCGACAAGAACAAGCGCAAAGCGCAAGAAAAACTTGGAAAGGCGATTGGATTATGACGAGAAAAATCAAGCTGACACGCGCAAACAAAAGTATCTTACTGAAAGCACTGGCACCCTATTACTATCAAGAAAAGGCACTTGGCCATAACACGGAAAACCCGGGGCGACTGATACTGAAAATTGATTCTCTCCCAGCCGATAAAAAAGCTACTTTTTCTACAGAAAGAAATCCGCCTCATGCGAATCACTATAAACAGGCTGAGGAACGAGCGTCTAGGAAAA
>ENA-OQAA01000422-OQAA01000422.1-human-gut-metagenome-genome-assembly--contig:-NODE-422-length-29715-cov-2.112951_pt1 | contig 29715 bp, 36 predicted proteins | sample MGYA00242489_ERZ504515 | MGnify/ENA primary metagenome ERZ504515 (study PRJEB26092, sample SAMD00036237) | human gut metagenome | host: Homo sapiens | study: EMG produced TPA metagenomics assembly of... | reverse complement strand
AAGCCTTAATGCCCGAAACAATCAGTCTTTGTCTTTTTATGGAATAATCGGCTGTAACAGTCAAACGGCTATTCAAGAAACGGGCATCAATACCTATATTGGTTTGTTCAGAAGTTTCCCATTTAAGTCCGTCATTACCGGTAGCAGAGGGAGCATAACCATTGATGTAAGAGAAATTATTATTATCACCTACAGCCAAATGCCCGGTAGCACCAATTGATACATTCCATTTATAACCGCCCAATGATGCAGTAGAACCATTCTGTCCCCAACTGGCACGGAGCTTTAATTGTGACAGCCAGTCTTCAAGTTCCTTTCATAAAATTTTCCTCCGAAAGAACCCAACCCAAAGAAACTGCCGGAAATAGCCCCAACGTTTGTTCTTTGGCAACACAGAGAGGTCAGCAGCATCGGCACGCAGTGAGAACTGAGCCATGTACTTTCCGGCATAGTCATAATTCAAACGTCCGAAGTAAGATAATTTACGAGTATAGGTAGGCTCACCACCACTTACATCCTTTACAGCATCAGATGTAGCATAGGCAAAGTAGAAGAAATTAGGATCATTCTGCAAGAAACCCAAATGCGAAACTCTGTTAATCACATTTCCCCACATATCTGTAGTATCTTCATTATATCCCTTCTTACTTCCGCTAACGCCCATAAGAACGGCTCTGACTATAAGAAGTTCCCAACATCAATGTTGCGTTGTGTTTGCCAAAAGAACGGGTGTAGTTCAAAAAGTTCTCCCACTGATAATAGGTTGGGCTATAATCCGAAGCCGAAACCTCCACCCAATCACGTTTAGCCTTGTCAGTATAGTAATAAGATTGCCCCACGCCATAAGAGGAAGTTGAAGCCAAACGATAAGAAAGACGAGAAGTAACGGTAAGCCCCTTGATAGGCATAAAATTCAAATAAGTAGAACCATTGATATTAAAGCCTCTGTTCTTGGTATAAGAGTTGTCACGCATGGCAAAAGGATTGATAGCTTCGGCATTGCCAGTGAAAGCTGATACACCATAAAGGTTGCCGTTTCCATCGCCCAACATATTCTTATGATCCTTATAGATGGTAGCCATATTCAACGGCAAGTCATCAATAGGATAAAGAGGCTTGGTCAGAGGTCTAATTGTAATACAGAAAGCATCATGCTACCATACTCATTGCCCTCGGCTACGGACTGAGTTTTGTAGTGCTCAATCTGATTATTGGTACCTACCTCCAGCCAAGGTTTGATTTTCCAGCTGGCATTTACCATTCCCGTGAGTCGTTCATAAGTATCGGCATTGCCGACAATCATACCGTCGTTATCAAGGTGGGACAATGACAGATAGAAAGAACCTCTGTCGCTACCACCTTGGAAAGTCACATTATGACGTACCATCGAACTGTTTTCAAAAGCCTCATCGACCCAATCCGTATCGGTTTTTCCATCCCAATAGGTATCAAAAGCACTCTGGGTAAGCTTCTTGTTTTCCAAGAAGAATTCCTTATACTGCGCAGCATTCATTACTTCGGGTACTTTACCCAAACTCTGTGAAGTATATTGAAAATCGTATGTGATTTTACCGTTTCCTTTTCCTTTCTTTGTAGTAATCAATACTACACCGTTACCGGCAGCAGCGCCATAGATAGCTGCAGAAGCACCATCCTTCAAAACTTCCATAGACTCAATGTCATTAGGGTCAATACCACCAATATCGCTGGCAATACGTCCATCCACTACATACAGCGGATCGCAAGAGCCGTTAGAACTTATTCCACGGATACGCACCTGTGGAGAAGCACCCGGTTTAGCAGATGCACTGAGCACTTGCACACCAGCAGTTTTACCCTGCAATGCCTGCTCAGCACGGGTAATGGTACGTGCTTCCATATCTTCTGATTTTACCGAAGATACGGCACCGGTCAGTGAACTTTTCTTCTGCACGCCATAACCTACCACCACCACTTCATCCAGCGTTTTAGTGTCTTCTTTCAATATCACATTCATTACTCCTGCCACTGCTTTCTTTTCTTGTGTCAGGTAGCCGATGTAGGAATAGACAATCGTCGCTCCTTCTTTCACAGACAAAGAGTAGTTGCCGTCCATATCCGTAATGACACCGTTGGTAGTGCCTTTCTCAAAGATACTCACGCCAATCATCGGTTCATTCAGGTCGTCAGTAACCCTACCGTTCACCTTTATAGTCTGGGCTTGTGCCAGACTGAAAGGAAGACAGATCAATAGGAAGAGTGCCATAGCTGCAAGTCTCTTCCGAGCTGTTTGCTTCAGATTTTGTTTCATTTGATTAAATTAGATTTATGTTAATAATAAAAGGTTTCTTAAGAAAGTGTCAGAACCCACGTGTAGGAAATGCCATCACTACCTCCAGCAGTTCCTTGTCATGGTTATACTTCACTTGGCAATCGTTATTGAAAATCATCGTTGCTCCCTTTTCTGCGGTATAAGGTTCCCACTCGGGTAACCCTTCGGCATTGGGATTGCCCGTACGGGCAAAGTTCAACCACGCGCTGCTCATCTTTTCGCCCAAAGCTTGTGCTTCAGCGCCACCCCCGGTCATGGAGCGTGGCGCACTACATTGTTGAAGGCAAAGGGAATGTCCATGCAGTGCGTGCTGCGAAACATGCCGTCAAGTACGGGCGATTCCCACGCGAACATGTACATATAGACCGGAGCACCCTGCTGCGCAGCTTCAGTTTAGCCTGCTCCACAGCACCGGGACGGAACACGAAGTCCACATCCACCAAATCTTTAGCTGATAGCGGGGTAGGCTTTCTCGAAAGCGGTAAGGAACTCGTCCGTACGTTCGCCGTATTTCTTTTGCAGGAATTCCACCGCTTTTTCTTTGGTAATGGTACGAAAAGCGGGGACATAAGTACTCATGGTAAATTCGTGCAGAGTAGTGCCAATCATTACCGGAATGCCCTTGCTTTGTGCTGGAGCTTGAGGGTCGAAAGGCTGTACGGGCAGTACATCGCCGTCCACCGTAGCGCCAGCCAAAAATGAAGGAAGACACCCCCTCCTTCTCTGCCTCTGCACGCACTTTGGCTATCGCCTTGTCACCGGCGGCAAGCACCTTGTCATACGGCATCTTGCAGAGTTCGTCTATCTGCGAAGCCTTCAGACCAAGTTCTTCCATCACGGCACTGCCAATGCGACGAGAATACTTTTGCTCCATCGTGCGAAGCATAGATCCGCTTTTGTACAATGGCTTTATGGAACAAGCCTCTCGCCGATGGCGTGGCAAGTAGCGTAGAGACCTTGCCTCCTCCACCGGATTGACCGAAAATGGTAACATTCCGAGCATCTCCACCGAAGGATTCTATATTCTTATTCACCCATTGCAGTGCCGCCACCAGATCAAGCAGTCCGGCATTGCCCGATTTTGCATATTTATCGCCATAGGCGGAAAGGTCGAGAAAACCCAGGACGTTGAGACGATGATTCAGCGTCACAACCACTGCATCCCCTTTCTTTGCCAGATTTGTTCCGTCATACGAGGGAAGCTCCTGACCACTGCCGGCGGAATAACCTCCACCATGCAGCCACACCATGACGGGGCGTTTCTTCCCGTCTTTCAGTCCCGGTGTCCAGATATTCACCCGCAGACAATTCTCGTCAGGATAACCGTCATCCCAGTTGAAGGCAAACGCCTGCTCGTCGCTGTACCATCCCATGCGCTTGCCTTGCGGACAAGTAGGGCCATAGGCACGGCTGCTGCGGACGCCTTCCCATTTACCAGCGGCCACGGGCGGCATAAAACGTTCGGCTTTGGCATATGGGATACCTTTATATATATAGATACCATTTTCCACATATCCGGCTACTTTTCCTGATTCGGTCTCGGCAATGGCGGTTGCCGAAGAAGCCGTAATCTCCCCTCCTGCCCACAAGCAGATGCTTTCTCTATTTTAGCTGTCCCTCCGCACGAGGAAAGTAGGATGGCGGAGAATGCTAACACTGACAAGAATTGCTTTTTCATATTATGTATTAGTTTTATGTTTTTATGATTGCAATATTAGCACATTCTCCCCAGAAGGATTTTCTACGTTATCCAAACGGCTTTCCCCGATGTTCAAAACAGCTTTCTCCAATGTTCAAATGTTTGCAGATTTGTTCAAAACATGCTCTCCGGCAGTCTCTCTCTCAATTTTTATGAGTATTTTCGCATCGTAATGCAGAGATTCGTTGAACAAAACAAATGGATGACATGCCAATGCTTTTAGTCTACACTATATATTATGAAATACATTAAATACTTACTTCTATTGTGTTTAATCACCGCGTGCAATCCGTCGGACACAAAGCCCACACCGGAAGGCAGCATCGAAAGCCCCGTCATCACCAATGACCTCTCCAATCAGAAGGTCACCGCCTTTGCCGAAGATGCACAAGGACACATTTGGATAGGAACTTCACGAGGGGTAAACAAATATAATGTACACGAATATCATCAGTATTACTGTACGGATGACTCGCTGGATATACCCGATAATCAAATCAACGACCTCTTCCGTGATTCACAAGGCCGGTTGTGGGTAGTCCACCGTAAATGGAACCAGCCTATACACAGACAAAGATAATTTCCAAAATATCCCACTGGACTTCCCCAATAAAAACGGCATCCAAATACTCGAGAACAAAGACGGAAAGATTTTTCTGAACATGATGCACAACCTTGCCGTATATAATCCACAAACACACAAATTTGACGTACCCATCAAGATATTTGACCCAAACTATACCTTCAACAACCGCTGCTTCATAGACCAGAGCAACAAACTGTGGGCAGTGACCCCACTGTCTCTGCGCCGCTACAACTCCTCCACACTAGCGCTGGAAGACTCCATTCCAATGCAAGGCATTTTTCCCACCCACTTCTTCATGCACACCAACGGAATCCTATGGCTGGCGGGAAACCGCCAGATAACATTGTTCGACACACATACGCACAAATTCAAGGAAACACCCCAAGCCCTTCGGAGCCATCCGTTGCTGCTGCATGCCAACGTCAACTACATCCACCCTTACGGCAGCAACAGCCTGCTGCTGAATACCGACCAACAAGGAATGTTTCTCTACAACTACGTGGAAGGATACGTGATACATCAGAGCGAAAACGGTTTTCCCTTCGAAGTGCCTCACTTCAAGATAAGCACCATGTTTACCGACTCACAGAAAAACCTGTGGATAGCTCTGTAGACCAAGGCTATGTCGTGCGTTACAACTATAAAGAACGTTTCAACACCAATAATCATCTCAGCTCATACCTGAACCGAAAGTCAGTGCTGTCCGTGGCAGTGGACAAGGAGCGAAATCTCTGGATGGCCACCATGATAGACGGGCTGTACGTTTACAACATGGACAGCCACGAAGTGAAAGAAGTGGACTCGGCTGGACTTCCGGGAAAAAGCGCTACCGACAAACCGGACATCACACGCGTATTCGTAGATGATGAGGGCTACATCTGGCTGGCGGCCTCTATGCGAGCAAGGTGATGAAATGCAGCTATAAAAACGGCATACTGAAGACAGAGTCTATTCATGACATCTTCCTACCACTGTCGTTTGCACAAGATCGTTGTGGAACAATTTGGGTGGGTACATACAGCCCTAAACTTTATGCCAAAAAAGCGTAAAGAAAAAAGAATTTGTCCAAACAAAAGTATTTTCCTGGACGGGAACCTTCATACCCGGACTCCTTCCACGCAACAACGGAAAGATGTGGACCACTGCCTTCATGAACCCAGTCATGCAAATCAATCCCGACAATTGGGAAAGCGCTGAAGTACCATTCGAGAACACCGACTGGCAAGCTTGTATCCAACGTTCAGTATTCATCCTACCGACATCTTCGAAGACAGTCGTGGAGATGTATGGATTGGGACCGTCAGCAACGGACTGCTGCACTATTCTGCCGCCACCGGAAAAATCGAGACCATAGAGGGTACACCCTGCCGGGACATCTCTTGCATTGAGGAAGATGCACAAGGCAATATATGGGCAGGCACACAATACGGGCTGGGCAAATATGACCGCACCGTAGGGAAATTTACCAACTACTATGCCGCCGACGGCATAGGCGGCAATCAGTTTTACGACCGTTCTTCATGCCGCCTGCCCGACGGGACACTTGTTTTTGGCGGTACGCACGGGCTGACTTTCTTCAACCCTATGGACGTAAGTACCAAACGGGAAATTCCACTGCTCTTCGAGGATTTGAAGATACACAACCGGTTGGCACGCCCACAAGACAGCGAAAGTATAGACAAGCACCTCTCCTACCGACCGGACATCTGCCTGGACCACAATCAGAATGGTTTCAGCATCTCCTTTGCCGCACTGGACTACTGCGAATATGAACGCGTACATTATTATTACAAGATGGACGGTTTCGACAAATATTGGATTGATGCCCGCAACAACCGCGAGGCCTACTATGCCAATCTGCCTGCCGGTACCTACACCTTCAAAGTTAAAATAACCAATAACGACAAGAGCATTGTAGAAAGGGAGAATTCCATACGCGTCATCGTAAAGCCCGCCCCTTGGCAAACGTGGTGGGCATGGTGTATCTATCTGCTTATTGCCGCCGCCATCATCGGTATCTTCATCCGTGCCTGGCTACGTATCAAGCAGGAAAAAGAAACCACCCGGCGTGCCAAACTTGAGAAGGAGCAGGAACAACGGGTGAACCGCATGAACATGAGTTTCTTTGCCAACATCTCGCACGAGTTCCGCACCCCGCTCACCATGATTTCGGGCCCGGTGACACAACTTTGCGAAAGTCCCAAGATAGAGGGAGAAAACAAACAACTGCTTTACATCGTACAACGCAGTGTGGGGCGCATGCTCCGTCTGGTGAACCAGCTGATGGACTTCAACAAACTGGAGAATGACACCCTGAAGCTGCGAGTGAAACGGACTGACATCATCTCGCAACTGCAACGCTTTGTAGATATTTTCCGCATCAACGCCAACGAGAAAGGCATCGCACTGAACACTTATGGCCTGGAGGATACTTTCCTCATGTGGCTGGACGTGGACAAGCTGGACAAGATTGTAGGAAACCTGCTTTCAAACGCCTTGAAGTTCACTCCGAACGGTGGGAAAGTGGAACTGTGCTTCGACGTCATTACCCGCGAAGAGGCTGCGCGTCTCTTTACGCTGACCGACAAAGACATCGACACGCAATACGTCAAAGTTGCCGTGGCCGACAGCGGGAACGGAATCCCCGAGGAACAGTTGGAGAAGGTATTCGAACGCTACTACCAACTGGACAATCAATCCAAAGGCACCTATAACTGGGGAACCGGCATCGGCTTGTACTACGCCCGCAGCCTGGCGCTGCTGCATCACGCTACCTGAAAGCCGGTAACCGTACCGAAGGAAGCGGAGCCGTCTTCACCCTGCTGCTGCCGGTGAATGACCTCTCCTATACCCCCGAAGAATGTACCCTCCCGAAGAAGAACAGAACAAGGCGTTTCCGATACAAACGGAAGAACAGTATCAACTGGAAAACACAGAGAGCATCCGGCAACAAAAGCAAACCCTGCTGGTGGTAGACGATGATACGGAAGTGGCCCACTACCTGAAGGCCCTGCTTTCTCCCGTCTACAACGTTGTCTGCCGCTTCGATGCCGACAGCGCCTTCAAAGCCATGAGCGAAGAAGCTCCCGACCTCGTACTGAGCGATGTAGTGATGCCCGGAAGAAACGGTTACGACCTCTGCCGACAGATAAAGGAAGACTTGCAACTATGCCACATCCCCGTGATACTGGTAACAGCCAAAGCTACTGTAGAGAACCAGGTGGAAGGTCTGAATACCGGTGCAGATGCCTACGTAACGAAACCTTTCGAGCCCAACTACCTGCTGGCGCTTATCAAATCCCAGCTGAAGAACCGTGAGAAAGTGCGCAGTCTCCTGAGCCGTTCCACCCAAACGGATGAGATTGAGGAGAACGTGCTCTCCCCGCAAGACAACACCTTCATGACCGAACTTTACCACCTGATGGAAAACGAACTCTCCAATCCGGAACTGGACGTGGCGCGCATGACCGAGCTGCTGAAAATCTCCCGCACCAAATTCTATTACAAGGTAAAGGGCTGACGGGTGAGAACCCCAGCGTATTCTTCAAGACCTACAAGCTGAACCGTGCCGCCAAATTGATAAAGGAAGGGAAATATACCATCTCAGAGATAGCGGACATGACGGGATTCAGTACACTGTCCCATTTCTCGACCAGCTTCAAGAAACAATTCGGGGCGACGCCGAGCGAATACAGCAAGTAAAAAACCAGTCGGTTCAAATTTATTCATTACATTTGTACCATTCTTAAAAAAACTTTTTATCCAATGGCACACCGACTGAATACCAACAAGCAGTTTTATGATAGGCAACGGCATCCTTGCTTTCGCCGTGATTTTTGTAGTTGTCATCTTTGTCTACATGAGCATGAGGCTGCAACAACGGAAAGAAGGAGAACGCAACTTCATCGAGACATACACCATCACACTGACGAAAGGATTTGCCGGAGATTCCACTTCCATATTCATCAACGACAGCCTGCTGGTGAACCGCACCATTGCAGAAGAACCTTTCACCATCGAAGTGAACGCTTTGCCGAGCAAAACGCACTCATGATTGTAAACAATGCAACTGAAAAGCTTTCCTTATTTGAGCTAAGCGAAAAAGGGGGCGAATACCGGTTCGAGAAGGAAGGGGAAGAGGTGAAGCAGCTGGCAAAAAATTAGGGATAAAAAGTTGTGAAGCATTTTGCTCTCATATTTCGGAGTCAACAAGCTTTTTCCTGGCTTACCAACAGCCACTACAAAGACATCACATAACTTTTGCAGTGCTACTGCAAAGACATTACACAACTCCTGCAGTGACAGTGCAAGAGGTATGCAGTAGTTTTGCAGTATCACTGTCTGTAAAACAAGGAACTACTTACCGTCCATACTAATCTCTAACCATTTATTTTCGTTTGATATTTCCGAAGCTCCGCTCTCAATGCTTGTGCCTTTCCATCAGTCATCCGGTCGAGCAAATCCCAGAAACGCTCCCCGTGATTCATCTCGCGGGTATGTGCCAGTTCGTGCAGTAGCACGTAGTCTATCAGATGCTTGGGAAGAAGTACCAGATAATAGGAAAGGTTGATATTGCCTTGTGCCGAACAGCTTCCCCAACGCCCGCTGCTGGAATTTATCTTCACACTCTTGTAAGGAAGGTTGTGCTGCATGGAAAGCATATACAGACGGGGCGGAAGAACAATTTTCGCATTTCGCCGTAAAGCTTCCTCAATTACATTGCGCAGCCAAGCCTGCAGCTTCTCATCCGAGAAATCGGCATCAGGAGGACAGATTATCTGCATTTCCCCCAATTCCGAACGGGACAAGAACCGTTCCCGTTGTCCACTGACCAATGTCAGTTTAAAGAACTCCGTATCAATGCGGTAATCCAAATCAATCAGCTTTCTGACCTGCTTCTGTATGGCAGCCTTCAGACGCGGACGAAGCTGCTCGATGGCATTCTCTATCTCGGCAAGGGAAGTCCGGGGAGGCACAGTCACGTAAATTCCGTCCTCCTTTGTACGGAAAGTGAGGCGCCGTGCCCGGGCATTGACCCGGACAAACAAAGGACCAAGCTCTTTATCTTCTATAATGCGGTTTACTGTCATAAATCAAAGCCTCTCCCATAGGAAAGGGGCGGGAAGAGGCTTTGCAAATGAACAAAGAATCGTCCAAAAACGCAAGCAAATACCTGACAAAAGCGGACGGAGTGTCCGATAATGAACACTACACAAAAGCGACTATCCTTTAATAATCAACATTTTACACTTATGGCACAATAATTGATTAAAGTATGATGACCGAGCGTCCTTTGAAAAAAGCATTTTTATATGCAACTTTTTCAAGGCAGATCACGTCTAACTAATAAATACTGAATCACAAAAAACAAAAGAATATGAAGCTCTAACAACATTTATCGCAATCGCCTTATTGGCATTCAGTACAACCGCTTGTTCACAACAACACACATACCGTTCCGGAGGCTTCGGCAGCAAGACGGTCAAGGCAAGCAAGAATTATGTAACCAAAGACATAAAAGTGGACAACTTCACCAAGCTGAGTGTAGCCGGCAGCCCCGACGTGACCTACACGCAGAAGTCCGGCAAACCGACAGTGGAAGTATACACCTCGGACAACATTGTAGACTTACTGGATATCCGTGTCAAGGACAATACCCTCTACATCGGCTTCAAGAAGAACGTCAGCGTATCCTATAATAAACTGGAAGTACGTGTGTCCGCAGAAAAGCTGAACGGCATTGCCGTGGCAGGTTCGGGAGACGTGGAACTGAAAAACGGACTGAAGACGGATGACATCAAAATCTCTGTGGCTGGTTCGGGTGACATCAGTGGAAACAACATCTCCTGCACAGACCTCGATATTTCCATCGCAGGCTCGGGAGACATCAATAGCAGCAACATCACTTGCAATGACCTCCAAGTATCCGTTGCAGGTTCAGGTGACATGAAGCTGAATAACGTAACCGCCAACTTCACCAGAGCATCCGTTGCCGGTTCGGGTACCGCCATCCTGAGCGGCAGTACCCAAGAAGCTGAATACAGCGTGGCAGGTTCGGGTGATTTGCTTGCTTCCGATTTCGTTGCCAAGAAAGCATCTGCCAGTGTTGCCGGTTCAGGCGACATCAAGTGCCATGCCACAGATTTCCTGAAAGTACGCACCAGCGGAAGCGGCAGTGTAGGCTACAAGGGTAATCCGGAACTGGACTATCCCAAGAAAGGACTGTATAAACTCTAACATAGAAAACATAGATTCTCAGATTGATGACTATAAACCTAAACTAAATTCTCTCTCAAATAATTACCTGCAAAAAGAACGAAGGACTCCCGCGAGGAAGCCCTTCGTTCTTTTATCACCCCACACCTCCGAAGCACGGGAACAGTTGTCATTTATCTATATTCAGAATGCCCGATTCATTGTCGCTGTTATTGATGCGTCTGCCGGATGATTTGTAACGCTTACCAAACTCGAAGTTATAACTCAGCTTGATAACCGCCATCTGTCCTATTTCTTTCGCATGACTCCACGAGGTATAGGGCGCCACTTTGCTCACCCGTTCCTTGCCCGTCTTGTAGTTGTTGGTGAACGGGAACATCATCCCTGCTCCTAATTGCAGCCGCTTGTGGGTATAAGTGGCTAAAACAGCAGCCTGGTTTTCACCCTTATAAATCGTTTCGCCCATCAGCTCGTTCGCCCTTTTACTGAATTGTCCCAACAGAGAGAACTGCTTATAATTGAACACAGCACCCAGGTTGTAATAGAAATCATTATACGTATGGGTATAGGTATTGCCGTTAGACCAGTAACGTGTAAATCCACCATCTATACTCAGCGTCAGGAAATTCTTCAGACTACCAATGTTCAGTCCGCGGAATGTGAAAGAAGGGCCAAAGCGCAGAAACTGTGCAGAACGCTGGTTCTCGTTCATCGAAACCAACTTGTCTCCCTCGGCAAACACACTCTCCATGATGATATTCTTGTGATAGCCATGTGTCACATTCAGCATGAAGACGAACTTCTTCTTCATATAGGAATAGTTCAACGTATTGTTGAAAACGCTGTAAGTCTCCAATGCCGGGTTACCGCGTACTATCTGGATGGTATCTATCGCCTGCTCCACATTGGTCAATGCACTGAGCGAAGGAATCTTGGGTTCGACATTGAACCGATAGTTGATGTTGCCGTTCTTGTGCGGAGAGAAGTTCAGACGGACAGTGGGAGTAAAGGTATAGTAGGTATGTTCCTCCCCTCCTTCCTTGAAATAAGAGCGGGTCAGTCCGGCACTCACACCATAGCTCACTTTCCTGATATTACCCTGCACCTCGGCAAACGCCGCTGTCTTTGCCTGGTTCATTTCCGATACGACGGGTGAAGAGCCTGCATACTCGTTCCTGGCATACATCTGGTAGTGGCGCAATCCGGCGCTGAATACGAGGAACTTGAAACGCTTGTCGTAGATGGCTTCACCGATAATGGAACGCTTATTCCCCGTCACATCTGTTTCAATCATCGCCAGGTCTTCGGCTTGAGGCGTATATTCGTGGTAGAGCCTATTATTGTCGGTGTGCATCAGCGTACCGGTCACGCTCATCGTAAGCATCTGATTCTTCGGTAATGTACGCTGGTAATAAAGGTCGAGCGAAGGAGTGTAGCTGGACTGCTTGTTCTTCAGTCTGGAGAAGATATAGTTATCGGCATCCGCAGCATCATACAACTTGTTCGACTGGTTCAGGCAAGGGGCATCATAGACACTGTTGCGGAACACGACGTTGAATACGTACTTATCCTGCTCCGTCAGATTGTAAGAGAGGTCGATATTGTGGGTAAAGTGCTTGTTTTGGTCGTGAAGCCCCTCCTGCACACGATGTATCGTCTTATTTTCCAACACATATGTCTCGTCTATATCCGTATATGTTTTTTTGAAGTTACGGGCAGACAAGTTATAGAACAATCCCCATTGTGACTTGTTATGATTGAACTTTGCCACCACATTGTCCTCGCTAAACAACATGTGGGGAGCATTAGTGGCTTGTATATTGACCAGTCCACCCGTTTCGCGGCGGCGGACAATGATGTCCACCACAGCGCCCAGGCTGCTGTCGCCATAGCGCTCTCCCGGATTTTCGATGAATTCTATTCTTACAATCTCCTTGGGCAGGAGGCTGCCACTTCGGTGGAGGTAGCCACAATACCGTTGATACGTGTCTGTACGCTGCCGCCATTGGCTTCCAGGCCTTTACCAAGAGCATCCACCTTCAAGTGCGGAATGGCAAGGTTCAGCATCAGGTCGTAGGGATTATAGGAATTCTTCATGGCAGTAGCGGTGGGTACTACAACCATGCGGTCTACCTTCTGCGTGATATTGCTGCCCGATATTACCACCTCGTCCAGTGCTACCGACTGTTCTTTCAAGATAATGTCTCCCATCTGCACAGTGCCTTGGGGAGTCCTGATGACAATCTGTTCGCCGACGTAACCGATATAAGAGAGTCTTAACAGGAAATCCGAACCGGCAGTGGCTCTCAAAGCAAATTTACCTTTGCCATCAGTGGTGCTTTCCGTAACGAATGAAGAGTCGGGCAAGGAAATCAGGCTACATTGACAAATTCCACCGGACGGTTCTGTTCATCTACAATTGTACCGTTTACTTTCACTGTTTGTGCCGCTGCGGCAAAGCTACCCAACAGGCATACGATAGCTATAACAAGAATCTTTTTCATAAATGCCGGTGTTTAGAGTTTGTCTTTTAAAGCTGACTCGATGATTGCCTTTATCTCTTCTGACGAAAGAGTTTCTTTATTGGTCCACTCCTTGTCTCTCTCCTCCGAGATATCCAATACGGAATCGCAATGTTCCGACATCAGCAGAAAGAGCATTTTCTCTGAAGTTTCGCCCGACGCGCTTATTACCTCATAGTGCACTTCGGCATACTTGCAAAATTTGCCGTCTACGTTACGACCACATTTACGCTCCAGGTATCCGTAACGGAATTTCTCACCTTCGCCTAACTGCGACTTAACATATTCCTTAGTTGCCGACTTTATTTTATACTGGTCGCTTCCGGGGAAGTAACATGAAGTAAGAGATACAAGTGCGAAACACGCTGCGATTGCCATTGTTCTGAATGTACTTTTCATAAGACTTTCTGTTTTTTGATTTGATGCAAAGTTAAGGCAAGAAGTCTCTTAACTCCTACTAAATCGCACTATTAAAAGTCTTAATACTTAGCACATAAAGCACTGATTATCAACAATGACATATTATAAAAGATCTTAATCCGGCCTCTTCCGGTCTAAATGCCTCTTATGCACTCCACAATATCCTGTTTTTCGCCTGCATTTATCTTCTTTCGGATGGAAGTCTTACGCACGTAGATGGTTGCACTTGTCTGTTGGGTGACCACACCGATTTCTTTCGTGGAGAAACCGGCACAGAGCAGACAGCATATCTGCACTTCCTTATCAGACAATACCTGTCCGAACTTTTCCATCATGCGGGAATAAAAGCCATCGTATAGTTTATCAATTACCGGATAAAGGTCTGCCCAGCAAGAAGTCCTTCCACCGGAATCTCCTTATTGCCGATGCCCGAAATAAGTTTCAGCAACGCCTGGTTCTGTGAGGTAGGCGTATTGGCAACAAGCCGTATGATACCCAGCTGCTGAAGAAGCAGCTTCTTGAAGAAAGCACCGCTACTTCTCTTCCTGATTGTCCGATACCTTCTGGGCATCTTCCAGCAGGCGGGTCAGTGCATCAATACGTTCCTCGGCTTCGGCAAGGCGCTTCCGTCTGTTACGGATATAAAAGGTAAGGGAAACAAGTACCCCGACAAACACAACAACAACCAGCATCGAATACATCCGTGTCTTCTGCCGTTTGATTATCAACTCATAGTTCAACTGTTGAAGCTTGTTCCTGGTCACCAGCTGTTGCTCTATCACGCTATTCTGGTCCCTCATCTCATTCCTGACAGAATCAGCAAACCTACCGAAAGTGACAATGTCCAAAGGTGCCCCGGAAGTATAGTCCAGAATTGTTTTCAACTGTGCCAGCGCACTGCGTACAGAAAAGCCCTCGGCTCTCTTTTCTTCCTGCTTCAATTCATTGTTCCACGCCTGCTCCCAATAGTAACGGGCAGAATCCAACTGATGAAGGTTCAGGAAGTTTTCAGCAAAGATTACCTGCAGAATGGGATAGTTGTCGGTCATAGGCATCAGCCGTCTAACCCGGTGAAGCAGTTCATTGGACTTGGTATATTCATGGCTGTTGGCAAGAAAAGCGGCATAATTCCTCAGATAGTGACAGGCCGAAGCTGTATCGGCTGCCGCCAATGCCATGTCAATACTCTGTTCCAGGTAATCCGAAGAAGAAGGGTGGTTGGCAAGCGCCATATTGAGTCCCAGGTCATAGAGTATGGAGCAATGTTCCCGGACAGATAGCTTATCAGCATATTGCAATATCTTTTCCATCAACTCTATCGCCTGGGAGTGGTCATTTCTCAGATAAGCTATCTCTGCCTTTCCCCGATAAAAAAGAAGAAGCCAGAAGGTGTCTTTCCGGGCTATGGCATAGTCCAAGCCATTCTCAATCGCTTCATCCATGCGTTCCTCCTGCTTCATCCATTTATAATAGGAGGCTTCAAGCAGGTAGCCATCAAGCATACGGGAAGAGTCTTTCCGCTCACGATAGTAGTGTATCGCTTCAGGAAGCAGCGAATCTTCCGCCAATGACATACCCATACGGTAGCGGGCCTGCGCACAGTTCCAAACGAACTGCATCCACTCCGCTTCTGAAAACCCGACATCCTTTTCTATGGAATTAAGCAACTTCAGCGCACTGTCCGGACGCTCTGCAACAAAGAGTCGGTCTGCGCCAAAAGTTTTTTGTTGCCATGACAGTCATTACAGCCTACAAAGCACATAATGCCTAAAAGCATAATACAGATGTATAGTATGTTTCTCATCTTCTCCATTGTATATATTTGCAGTGAGTAAAGTTGAGAAAAAAACGGCAGACTCCAAACTATATATACTGTAAATAATAACTCCCTTAAATAAAAAGCCTTGTAACCCACAGGCAAGAACAACAAAGGGACGCTGCATCACGCGGCGTCCCTTCTATTTTAGTTAGTTTTTATAAGATTTTGAGAGAATTGAAACTTCACAGCCTCAAGTTGTTTTAATAAAGCACACTAACTATTATTATGTTTAAAGCAAATGAAAATGTTATTTTAAAAGCAAATGAAAATATCTATTCCTTGATTTCCAGTTCCTTGTCCACCCGGCGCAGGCTGTCCATTACCTGCTTCTCATGAGACACGACCACATCTCCCGAAAGAGCTACCGACGGTGCGGAAATCTGTTTACCGATAGTATCGGCTGCGGCCACCTCCTCTACATCCGAGAAAAATGAATGTTGCATCACATTCCCCATAGAAAGGACCACTGCCACTACTGCAGCGGCTTTGAACAACGGCATGAAACGTGCGGTCAATGTCATGCGCTTTGCCTTGACCACCGGAACTTCCACTTCGGCAAGCACCCGGGCATCAAAATCCTCACCCAAATGCACTTCCTGCTGAAGCTGCTGATATACGAACAAGTCCTTGTAGCGAAGCAAGTGCTTGGCACATCGCTTCCGCTAAAGAAAGCACGCAATTCAGCCTCATCTTCCAAAGAAGTTTCGCACTGCCAGTAGCGCTCCAAGAGTTGTTCTATATATTTAGAGTCCATAACCTTCTATATCAATAAACGTTTGTTTCACTTTTTGCCGCGCCCTGAAGAGGTTCACTTTTACCTGCTCCTCGGTCAAGTTCAGGACTGCTGCTATTTCTTTATAGCTTTTACCTTCCACATCCCTAAGCTGCATAATCAGCCGCTGCTTTTCGGGAAGTCTGTTCATCAGCCGGTGTATCAACGCCATCCGTTCCTTGTTCACCAGCTTCTCGTAAGGGCCCGATGCATCGGAGGCCTGCTCCATTTCGGGGGTCAGCTCCACGGTACGGGAGTCTTTTCGCTCGCTACGGTCTATCGCCAGATTTCTTGCCACAGTCAAGCAATAGGCTCAATAGAACCGAATTGCGACCACTCGTCACGCTTGTTCCAAACCCTTATCAGCGTTTCCTGCACAACATCCTCTGCCTCTGCCCTATCGAACGTAATTCTCAGGGCTAACCGAAAGAGCTTATCCTTCAGCGGGAGAATGTCATTGCGAAAGCTGAGTTCTTGCATCTCTAATAAATTGACGGTTAAGTATTCAGAAAGTTACAGCCTATTGCCGTTTTTTTTGAATTATTTTCGGATACGGGTTCCACTGTTCCCGTTGATGGCTGATGCTAAAGTGATTACGACTTCGGACACACCCGCATTCAACGCCTCGAAAGAGTTCTCCAATTTTGGAATCATGCCACCTTGAATCACTCCATCGGCTACATATTGCTTAAATTCCTCCGGCGTTATCTGTGGAATCACGCTGTCATCATCGTCTTCGCTGCGCAGCACACCCTTCTTTTCAAAGCAGAACACCAAAGTTACATCGAACAAACCTGCCAAAGCCTTGGCGGTCTCTCCGGCAATAGTGTCGGCATTCGTATTCAGCATGTGCCCGTCTCCATCGTGTGTCAACGGAGCCATCACGGGAACCACACCCTTATGAATGAGGTCTGCCAAGAAAGCATCATTCACCTGCTTCACATCGCCCACAAACCCATAATCCACCTCCTTCACGGGACGCTTTACCGAACGGATTACATCCATATCGGCTCCCGTCAAGCCCAGTGCATTGACACCACGCGCCTGCAAGCCGGCAACGATATTCTTATTCACCAGTCCGCCATACACCATGGTCACCACCTTCAGCGTTTCGGTATCAGTGATGCGGCGGCCATTCACCATTTTACTTTCAATACCCAGTTGGGCAGCGAGCTTCGTGGCCGAGCGTCCGCCTCCGTGTACCAAGACCTTGTAGCCTTCGATGGCTGCAAAGTCATCCAATAACTTATAGAGGTGGCTTCCTCTTCTACAATCTTACCACCCACCTTTATTACAGTCAGTTTCTCCATTTTATTCCAAATAAGTATATCCGTACAGTCCGGAACGGTAATTAGACAAGAATTCCTTCCCTTCTTCCACAGAGATACGCCCTTCCTTGACGGACTGCGTCACCCAAGTTTCCAGCGTACGTACCAGTTTTTAGGATTATATTGCACGTAGTCCAACACCTCAGCCACCGTCTCGCCGTCAATCAGTTGGTCGATGGTGTAGCCTTTGGAATTGACAGACACATGCACGGCATTCGTATCACCAAACAGATTGTGCATATCTCCCAGAATCTCTTGATAAGCTCCGACCAGAAAAACCGCCAGATAGTAGTGTTCCTTGTCGCGCAACGAGTGCAGCGGCAGGGTGGTCGTATCGGCACGCGAGCTGACGAAATTGGCAATTTTGCCGTCCGAGTCGCAAGTCATATCCTGCAAGGTAGCCTCGCGGTCGGGTCTTTCATCCAGCCGTTGTATGGGCATGATGGGGAACATCTGGTCGATAGCCCAGGAATCGGGCAATGACTGGAACAGCGAGAAGTTACAGAAATACTTGTCGGCAAGCAGCTTGCTCAACTTGCGGAATTCCTCGGGGCAGTGCTTCATGCCGCTGGCAATGGAGTTGATTTCGCGGCAGATACTCCAGTAGAGTTTCTCTATTTGTGTCACGCGTTATTCAGGTCGACGATGCCATGGCTGAAAGGTCGAGTGACCTCGTTCGCGTATCTGCTGCGCATCGTGCCAAGGTTCCAGCATACTGCGCTGGCTCAGATTATCCCAGATGTCATACAGTTCCTTCACCAGTTCGTGAGCATCCTCTCCCGGTTCCCAGTCGTCGTCCATTTCGGGCAGGGAAGCCGTTTCCAGCACTTCGAAGATAAGCACGGAGTGATGGGCAGTCAGGCTGCGTCCCGTCTCGGTAATGATATTGGGATGAGGGAACCGTGTTTGTCGGCAACATCGACGAAAGTCGACACCACATCGTTGACATATTCCTGGATGGAATAGTTGACGGAGCTTTCGCTACTTGAAGAGCGTGTACCGTCATAATCAACTCCCATACCGCCACCAGTATCCACGAATTCGATGTTGAAGCCCATCTTGTTCAGCTGCACAAAGAATTGCGAAGCTTCACGCAAAGCATTCTTGATGCGGCGTATCTTGGTTATCTGACTGCCGATATGGAAATGTATCAGCTTCAGACAGTCCTTCATATCTTTTTTCTCCAAGAAGTCCAGCGCTTCGAGCAGTTCACTGGATGTCAGTCCGAACTTGCTGGCATCTCCTCCGCTTTCTTCCCATTTGCCACTTCCACTGGAAGCCAATTTAATGCGAATACCGATATTAGGTTTCACCTTCAATTGCTTCGCCATCTTGGCAATAAGATTCAACTCATTAAGTTTCTCTACAACAAGAAAAATGCGTTTGCCCATTTTCTGTGCCAACAGTGCCAGTTCAATGAAGCTCTCGTCCTTATATCCGTTACAAACCACGAGGGAACCCGGGTCTGTATTGACCCCTATCACAGCATGCAACTCCGGCTTTGAACCCGCTTCCAGCCCCAGATTGAACTTCTTCCCATGGTTAATCATCTCTTCTACCACGGGACGCATCTGATTCACTTTAATGGGATAGATAATAAAGTTCTCTCCTTTATACCCGTACTCGTCGGCTGCCTGTCTGAAGCAGCAGGACACCTTCTCGATGCGGTTGTCCAGAATATCGGGAAAACGCACCAATACCGGAGCCGCTACATCGCGCAACTGCAACTCGTCCACCAACTCTTTTAAATCGACGGCAACCCCATCCTTACGCGGTGTCACCACAACATGACCTTTGTCATTGATACCAAAGTACGAAGTGCCCCAACCAGTTACGTTGTACAGCTCTTCTGAATCTTCAATACGCCATTTTCTCATCAGTACATTTACTATTAGACTATTTACAATTTACTATTTTCCCACTATAGTGTGTCTTATAAAGGGGGCGACAAAAATACACATAAATCTAATATATCCAGCTCCTCGGACTGAAAAATACACATTTACAAGGGATTAAAGTCCTAAAAGTTGGCGTAACCGTTGCACGGATTCGCTAATCTGGCTGCGGCTTTCCAGATAACCGGCATCAAAGCGATAACGGGCCTGCGAGTAGAAAGGCTCACGCTTATCCAGCGCCTCCACAATGAAGGTGCGCAAATCTTCGTCCGTCTTGCCTTGCAGGATGGGGCGTTGCTGCTTCGCCACCCGGAGCCGGCGGAACAGAATATCGGGGTGTACATCCAGAAACACCGTCTGCCCGCAACCGTTCATATACTCCATATTGTCAAAAAAACAAGGAGTACCGCCACCGGTAGAGACCACGACATCCTCAAATTCCCCTACTTCATGCAGCATGTTTCGCTCCAATTCACGAAAAGAGGCTTCTCCCCGCTCGGTGAACAATTCACGGATTGATTTGTGAAAACGTTCTTCGATGTACCAGTCCAAATCAATGAACGGCACATTCATTTCGCGGGCAAAAGCCTTTCCTAAAGTAGTTTTACCGGCTCCCATGTAGCCGGTCAAGAAAATACGTATCATATCTGCTACGAGTTACAGGTTTCCTGCAAAGGTAGCAATTCCAAGCTAAAAACGCCTCTGTATCAGAGAAAAATTTTGATACGCTTGCTTAAATCTTCGAATTCCTTTTCTCCCGGTTCACCAGTGGTGTACCGAAGGGCATCTGTGCAATCATCATCCAGTTGTCGGGCAGGTTCCAGGTGCGACGTACCTCGTCGTCAATCAAGGGGTTATAGTGTTGCAGGGAGGCGCCCAACCCCATATCTTCCAGCATAGTCCAGATGGCAAACTGGTGCATAGCGGAGGTATGCTGTGACCAAGTGGGGAAATTATCCTTATAGGAAGGGAATGCTTCCTGCAGCTTCTTGACTACAGAAGTGTCTTCAAAATAGAGCACAGTACCGTGTCCGCTAGCAAAACAGCCGTCAATCTTGGCTTCCGTCTTGGCAAAAGCCTCGGCAGAGATGCGTGCTTTCAGGGTTTCCTTCACAATGTTCCACAATTTCTTATGTTCGTCGCCCAGCAGCAATACAATTCTTGTAGACTGTGAATTGAAAGCTGACGGCACATTCTTTACGGCTTCACGAATAATGTGTACTATTTCTTCATCCAGCACCGACAAATCGCTGCCGATAGAGTAATAACTACGGCGATGCGCCATGGCTTCTGCAAATGTTCTCTTCATTTTTTGTCCTTTCTTTTTTTATTGAGTTTTCTCTTATTTATTTTATATCCGCCATACAAAGAAACAAATAAAAGAGTTAAGTTGTTCGGATTTTCTTTTTTACCTTTGTCCGCAGTTATGAAGAAAGAAAAATATTACGTCGTATGGGCGGGAGTCAGCCCGGGTATCTACACTTCCTGGACAGACTGCCAACTACAGACCAAAGGCTACGAAGGAGCAAAATACAAGTCGTTCGAATCACGCGAGGAAGCGGAAAAAGCCTTTGCCTCTTCGCCGTACGCGTACATCAAGCGGTCGGCCCCTTCTCCTGCCAAGACTATTCCCGGCGCCGACGCTCCCCTTCCTGCCGCCGTCGCAGAAAACAGCCTTGCCGTAGACGCCGCCTGCAGCGGAAATCCCGGTGCCATGGAGTACCGGGGAGTACACGTCGCCAGCCGTCAGGAAATCTTTCACTTCGGGCCGATGTATGGAACCAACAATATCGGCGAATTCCTCGCCATTGTCCACGGACTTGCCTTGTTGAAACAGAAAGGTTTCGACATGCCCATCTACAGTGACAGCGTGAACGCCATCAACTGGATAAAACAGAAAAAATGCAAAACCAAACTGCCGCGCGACGCCAAGACCGAAGAGCTTTTCCGCCTAATAGAACGTGCGGAGAAGTGGTTGCGCGAAAACACCTACACCACCCGCATCCTAAAATGGGAGACAAAGCAATGGGGGGAAATTCCGGCCGACTTCGGAAGGAAGTAAAAAAACGCGGGCACCCCGGATTCTTCATCCGGTTGTGCCCGCGTCAAGAAAATGATGCGGCCGAGCTTATGAATGAATAGCCGCCATCATGTTTTATTTGCTATACGATGCCTTCACGAAAGGAGCATCAAGCAAGTAGTCAAGACTCTGCTTCACACTCTCTTCTACGGGGCAGCTGTATTTCTCAATCTCAGCTACGATGTGGCGCACGCCAGCAGTATCCGTATTCTTGAAGATAGCATCATAACCTACCATACCACTCTGCCAATCTCGCGGTGATCCTTGATATGGAGCATGGTGAAGCGTCCGGGATACTTGTTGAAGTAATCCACCGGGCTGTTCTGGCCGCGCACTACCCAGTAAACGTCCATCTGGAAGAATACATATTCGGGATTGGTGTGTTGCAGCATGTAGTCCAGCATCAGCTCCTTGTCTTCCACTTTCTGGAATTCATGGGCATGATTGTGGTAACCGTATTTCAAACCGGCAGCCTGGCAGCGCTTGCCCACTTCATTGTAATAGTCGCAGTAGGTCTGCAAGTCTTTCAATGTCTTGGGAACGGAGAGATACGGAGTCACGATATACTCCATACCGGCCTCCTTATGGGCAGCAATGCACTGATCCCACCATTTCAAGGCTTCCGTAAAGTCGCCCGAAGCCAGTTCCTCGTCCGACAACCCGTGGGTAGTGTGCGAAGAAAGCACGGTCATACCGCTCTTTTCCACCATCTGTTTGAACTCCTGGGGAGTCTTGCCGTAGAACTTACCGTCATTGTAGTTGGCGGCCTCCACACTGGTATAGCCCATATCAGCCAAATCCTTCAGAATCTGGTCGAGGTTACTGCCGTCCTTCACCAAGTCTCTTACAGAATAGAGCTGGATGGCTACTTCCTTTTTCGTCGTTTCCGGCGCCGTTTCCGTGCTGTGGCTGCTGCAGCTTGTGGCCATCATGGATAAGCACAGTGCCGACAAAATCATCATATGTTTGATTCTCATAGTACTATCTTTTTAGAAGGAATTAGTCGAGAACCTTTACACGGATGTTGCGGTACCAAACATCGTCGCCATGATCCTGCACACCGATAAAGCCTTCGTGGTTTTCGCCGCCACAGTTGTTCAACAGTTCGAAAGCCAAGGGCCACTTCTCTTCGCTGAACTTGCTTGCCTGCAACATTTCAGTCCATTGCTTAGTCCACAAGTGATATTCCAGTACGTTTTCATCGTTCTGTCCGTGAACTACAGTACCTTTGTATACCATAATCTTTGCCTTGTTCCATTCGCCGAAAGGTTTGGCGTTCTGCGGAACAGCCGGTATCATGTCGTACAAGGAAGCAGCCTGACGGTTGTTGTCCTTACCCAGTTTGGCATCCGGATGATTGGCGTTATCCAGCACCTGGAACTCGGGAGCAGAGATATAGATGGGTTCCAACACTTCGTTGCCGTCCTTGTCCTTTGAAGTAACTTCCTGAGCCAGATAGAAGATACCGGAGTTACCACCTTTGGAAATCTTCCATTCCAGTTCCAGCTCAAAGTTCTTGAACTTATGGGCGAAAATCAAGTCACCGCCCTCACCGGTCTGTCCTTCGCCGGTACCGGTTCCACAGAATTTGAGGCAACCATCCTCAATAATCCATCTGGAAGGCACTTTGTCCTTACCGTATCCACGCCATCCGTCCAGGCTCTTTCCATCAAAGATAGTGATATAACCGTCCGCATCAATCGGCAGGTTCAAGCTGTCCGTTTCAGGCGCTTTCAGAGACTTGGAATAAGACACCGCAGTAGTAGTAGGAGCTGCAGCTTCCTCCGTAGCGTTCGATTTCTTTGCACCGCCACCGCAAGAGGCGAGCATACCTCCGATAAGGCAACAAGCCAAAGAATAATATATTTTCTTCATAATCTGAAAAATTAAATGATTAGTATTCGTTTATGAGCATCGGAACCTGGTTCCGATACTCTTTTAATGTTTATCTGGGCATATCGGGCAACTTCCAGCCTTCACGGTAGTTATGCTTGATGAGCTCTTCTGCAAAAGCCTTGGCATTTACCGGATCTGTCCATGTCTTGTCGAAGCTCGGATGGCCGTTGTGTATCTTGAAGCCGTCTTGATGACTGTACGCAATGTCTCGTCGTCGCCGATATTGGTGAAGCGCATGTTGGCTCCGTCCCATTCCAGTGTCTTGTTCAGGCCCTGCAGACGGATGGCCAATACACCCATTGCCACCATTTCGTTCATCGGTCCCGCTTCGGAGAAATCAGACTTAGGCATCACGCGCTGGAAGGACTTTCCTTACAAGCACGTACCCAATCCATCTCATGACCGCCATTCATAGCCTTCGGCACACGGCGGCAAACCTTCGGTGCATTGGGCACGCGGCCAGAAAGTAACCACGGGTTCTGTCCGTAGCAACCGCAAATCAGCGTATCCTTCGTTCCGTGGAAGATAGTCAGACCGCCACCGCTCTGCATCAGTTGCTTTCCTTCGGGGAAGCCTTTCGGACGGTCGGGCATCATGCCACCATCATACCAGTGAACTTCCACTTCGGGCATAGCCACCTTCGGCATATTCTCACGTGCGGGGAAAGTCAGCTTCACATGCTGTGCTTGCGGAGCGCAGGCATTGAGCAACAATGTAGATGAACCTTCTACCTTGGTAGGATACAGCAACTTCAAAGCTCTGAACGGCTGGTGCAGGATGTGGCAAGCCATATCGCCCAAAGCACCCGTACCATAATCCCACCATCCGCGCCAGTTCCAGGATGATAGATTTCGTTATATGGATTCATCTTGGCAGGACCGGTAAACAAATCCCAGTTCAGGTTTTGGGAATGCGGTCTTCCTTTTCGGGAACATTCAATCCTTGCGGCCAGATGGGACGGTCGGTAGCACATTCCACCTTCGTCACGTCACCGATTTCGCCGTTCCATATCCACTCGCATACCAAGTCGGTACCCTCGTCCGAAGAACCCTGGTTACCCATCTGGGTAACTACTCCCGTAGAAGCGGCCAGGCGGGTAAGCAGACGGGACTCATATACAGAGTGCGTCAACGGTTTCTGGCAATATACATGTTTGCCCATCGTCATGGCATCAGCAGTAATGATGGCATGTGTATGGTCGGCAGTAGCGATGATAACGGCATCGATGTCCTTACCCATCTCATCGTACATCTTACGATAGTCCCAATACTTCTTCGCATTGGGAAGCTCATCGAACACACCTTTCGCGTAGCGCCAGTCTACGTCACAAAGCGCCACGATATTTTCCGTAGCCTTCACATGGTTGATGTTGGTGTGTCCCATACCGCCGATACCTACGGCAGCAATGTTCAAACGGTCACTGGGAGGCACGTGTCCGTGGCTCTTACCCAAAATGCTGCTTGGAGCAATGGTAAGACCCGCCAAAGCTAAACCTCCGGTCTTAAGAAATTCTCTTCTTGTAAATTTCGACATGGTTCTTTAGATTTTAAAATCGGTTAATATAATGAGTTTTAAACAATCCTTAATTACAGTAGGCATCAGACTACCGTCTTCTTCGGACGGAGCAGTCCGTAACCTTCTTTCATATGCCTCCGGCGCTCCCTGATTTCCTCCAGCGTCTGCAAGTCGCCTATGCCGGGCAGGTCGTGGCGGCGCGCATCCTCCAGGAAGGTCCATCCGTATTGGGAAGCAATGGCCGAGTCTCGCATCTGCGGCAATCTCGGATCGCGTTTCCCGCTCTCGATGGAGTCGGCCATAATATTGCATAGCTATCCAGGTTCTTCCCGCCAAACGGCTTCTCCAGGCGAAGCGTACGGTTCACGCATGAAGCTCCACTACGGCAGTCCGGAAATCATGCGTCATGCGCACGATACCTTTTGTACCGATAATGTCCGTATATGCATTATGAGTCTGGTTTCTGGAGAGTTGTCCGTAGACGAAGCCTTGTGTGACATCGAAGGCGATGCCGTTCTCGAACGTACCGTGGCACTGTACCCACCAAGGTCCTTGTAGTCCCACATCCGCATGCCTTGGGCATGCCAGGTCTTGTATTCACTGTCGGTATACCAGCGGGCAATGTCTATGTAGTGCATGCCGCAGTCGTGGTAGCGGGACCTCATATTCGTGTCCCTCGCCCGGCGCAATCCCGGAGTCATGTGGCAGATGCGCAAGATAGCCAGTTCGCCAATCTCGCCTTCATCGATAAACTGCTTCATAGCCTGGTGATACCAGGAGTTCCGCAGATAAAGGTTGACAGCGGCAATGCGATCATACTTTTCAATCAGGTCCACAATTTCCCATTCCTTATCAATGGTATCGGCAATGGGTTTCTCCGTCAGGATATGCTTATTGCTCCGGACAGCTTTCTCTATTTGTTCTTTTCTGGAATTTGCCAATGCAAAAAGACCAACAGCTTCTACACTCTGGTCATCAAAGATTTCTTGTTCATCGGATATGATTCTGGATGAAGGGGAAAGGTTTCTTGCCAATTCTCGGGAGGCCGGATCGGTATCGCAGATATATGCGATGTCCCATCGACCGCTTTTCTGCATTTCCTCCCAATACATTTGCCCCATTCTGCCGAACCCTATCAAACCAACTTTTATTTTCATGGTAGGCGAATATTAAATATTTACAGTTATAGTATTATCGGGGTCAATTGAATTACATGATTAAGAGTACTTGGACTGATAGTCATAGTAGCTGTCGTCGTAGACGTTGGATATAATTTTTTCATGATATTTGCAATGTTTATGTATGTGTTCTTTGCAAAAATAGGATAATTAGTGATAGAATGGAAGCAAGCAGATATTAAAAAAGCGTAAAAGGTAAAAGAACACTCTTTATTCATCATCGCCTAACAGCCGTGAAACACTCTGCCGGCAGCCGTCAACACCCACCTGCATCATAGATTCTGCGTAAGAAATATAGAAGAGAAAGAAGAATTAATAGGCTGTTTGCAGGAAATTAACTTCCTATTTAGTCATAACAGCCTAGCACAAGCGGGTGGAAGCAAAGTACGCAGAATTTTATTGCTATGAGAGAGACTGCATATCATTCAGTCTCTTATAATAGCCGTTCTTCTCGAGAAGTTCCTCGTGCTTACCACGTTCCACGATTTCACCTTCATAGAGTACACAAATCTCATCCGCATTCTTGATGGTGGAAAGGCGGTGGGCGATGGCAATCGTGGTACGGGTCTTCATTAGCCGTTCCAGAGCCTCCTGCACCAGTCGTTCGCTTTCGGTATCGAGTGCTGAAGTGGCCTCATCGAGTATCAGGATAGGCGGATTCTTCAAGATGGCACGGGCAATACTGATACGCTGGCGCTGTCCGCCGGAAAGCTTGCCGCCACGGTCGCCAATGTTGGTCTGATAACCGAGTTCGGTCTCCATGATGAAGTCGTGGGCATTGGCAATCTTTGCCGCTTCGACCACCTGCTCCATAGTTGCATTTTCCACACCGAAGGCAATGTTGTTGAAGAAGGTGTCATTGAACAGAATGGCCTCTTGGTTCACGTTTCCTATCAACGCACGCAGGTCGTGGATGCGAAAATTCTTAATATTCACACCGTCAATTGTAATCTCACCTAACTGCACATCGTGATAGCGCGGCAGCAAATCCACCAATGTCGACTTGCCGGAACCGGACTGGCCGACAAGTGCAATGGTCTGTCCTTTGGGCACCATCAGATTGACGTGCTTCAACACTTCGCGCTTGCCGTCGTAACTGAAGGAGAGGTCCTTAAATTCAATCCGGTCATTCATCCCGTGCAGCGGCAACGGGTTTACCGGTTCCTTAATGGGATTCTCGGCTTTCAGTATTTTGTCCACACGTTCCATGGATGCCAGACCCTTTGGAATGTTGTATCCTGCCTTTGCAAAGTCTTTCAACGGATTGATGATACTGTACAGAATCACCATATAGAAGATGAACGTTGATGCTTCCATGGAAGTGCCGTCGCCCAGAATAAGCAGACCACCGAACCACAGTACCAATACAATGAGTAGCGTACCGAGGAATTCACTCATCGGATGTGCCAACGACTGACGGATGGCTACCTTGTTGGTGGCATCACGCAGCTCGTCGCTGCATTGCTTAAAACGGTCTACCATCTTGTCTTCGGCTATGAAAGCCTTGATTATACGCAGTCCACCAAGCGTCTCTTCCAGTTGCGACATGGTATCACTCCATTTCCCTTGGGCTTCCAACGACTTACGTTTCAGTTTCTTGCCGACTTTTCCCATCAGCCAGCCCATACCCGGCAATACCAGGACAGTAAACAGAGTCAGCTGCCAGCTGGTTACAATCAGAGTGGAAAAATAAAGCAGAATCAGGATAGGATTCTTGAGCAGCATATCCAGTGAGCTGGTAATGGAGTTTTCAATTTCGCCTACGTCACCGCTCATACGTGCAATGATGTCCCTTTCCTTTCTTCAGAGAAAAAGCCGAGCGGCAAGTGCATCACTTTGGAATAGACCATCACGCGGATATCGCGTACCACTCCCGTACGAAGGGGAATCATAATGGCGGAAGAACCGAAATAGCAGGAAGTCTTCAGCATGGTCATGAAAGCAAGGAAGAGCCCCATGAACAGCAATGTCATCTGTGCCCGTGTGTCTCAATCATCTGAGTGACGTAATAATAGAAATTGTTCACCGCCACTTCCTTCAAGCTACCGCTTCCCCACTCCATGAAGTGATACACTTGGGTGTTCTCCCCCGTCTTGAAAAGGATATTGAGAATAGGAATGAGCAGTGTGAATGAAAAGACATTGAATATAGCGGACAGCACATTGAGCACGATTGCCCAACCGATATATCTCTTGTAAGGCGACACAAAGCGCCGCATCAGTTGTAGGAATTCCTTCATTGCTTGTAGTTAAGTGAATTATGAGGTCGCAAATATACAAGAAAACGAGGGAATGGAAAAGGGTTTCAGGTTATTTCTGCCTAAATGCCCACATTCTCTACTTTCTTTTGTGTCCTTGCATACTTCTCCAGCACCATGTACACTCATACATTGTCATCTTAATAATAGCCGGCTCATTTATTTTCCATCTTTACTCCTAACTTCCACACAATTTTCTTCAAACTTCAATATGCCCAAGCAATTATATGAGTAAATAATGAAAAAGATGTACCTTTGCACCCGACTTAACTGAGAACTTTGTTCACCACATGAGAAAAGCTATTATCACAACCCTATCTGTCCTAATCGTACTTCTGTCCATTGCTTGCAATACCCGAGTGAACTATAATAAGTACCTGATTGCAATTGACTCGCTCATCGTTCAGCAACCGGACACTGCCCTATCTATGCTCGAAGCATTCCCGACAAACAGCCTGCAGACCCAAGCTGACAGTGCTTATTATGGCCTATTAATGACAGAAGCAAGAGATAAAGAACTACATTATCCAAACCAATGATTCCCTGATACAATCGGCCCTGACCTACTACAACGGCACAAACGACATAGAAAAAGCGGGCAAGGGCCCATTACTATTCCGGCTGCGTCTACCGGGATTCACAGAGAAGAACAGAATCTATGACTCAATACCTCATAGCAAAGCCCTTGGCTGAAAAAGCAGGAGAAAGACGTCTATTAAGTCTTATCTACCTGAATATAGGTTATCTATACTATTCACAAAACCTAAATACACAAGCCGATTCCAGCTATCAATTGGCACAACAAATAGGTATTCAGCTAAAGGACTCTGTTCTTCAAGCAGAAGTTCTGTCACGACGAGGACTCATCTGTATGGAAAAAGGAGAAGAATTCTATCCCGAAGCCGAAAGAATGATACTGGAGGCACTTGGCATTGCTGAAAAGCTATCAAACATGCAATTAAGAGGAGAGATATTCTCAGCACTGGGTCTATTGTACAATTGGATGGAAAATGGAGAAAAGTCGATAGAATTTGCCAACGGATCTTAGCATACAAAAGAACCGCACAACATGCTACGAAGCTTACGACCAGCTTGGAAGCGCATATTATCAAATATCACAATACGACTCCGCTCGCTACTATCTACAAAAAGCATCTCCCCACAAAGAACTCGTTGACATTATTTAAGCTGGTTAAGTATATTAATGTATACTGGCAAACA
>ENA-OQAA01000421-OQAA01000421.1-human-gut-metagenome-genome-assembly--contig:-NODE-421-length-29748-cov-2.428210_pt1 | contig 29748 bp, 44 predicted proteins | sample MGYA00242489_ERZ504515 | MGnify/ENA primary metagenome ERZ504515 (study PRJEB26092, sample SAMD00036237) | human gut metagenome | host: Homo sapiens | study: EMG produced TPA metagenomics assembly of... | reverse complement strand
AACTCCGGTTCCGGCTACCCCGACACCCGTTCCGCCGACTCCGACACCGACGGAAGTTCCCGGAGGTATTTGGTCCTTGGACAACCGTATCGGGAGCAACGGTATTTGCCCCCGAAACCACAGAAACGCACCAGCAACAAGGGAAGAACGGAAACCCGCACTGTAGGAAGTAAACTTACCCCAACCATCAAAGTAAATGCCACCAGTATAAAGCTGAAGGTAAAACAGTCTACCACAAAGGTGAAGGTGAGCGGTCTTGCAAATGGAGATTCCGTAAAATCCTGGACAACCAGCAACAAAAAGATTGTAACAGTGACAAGCAAGGGTACTATAAAAGGACTGAAAGCTGGAAAAGCAAAAGTCACCATCACACTTGCAAGCGGCAAAAAACAGGTGGTCAACGTTACGGTACAAAAGAAGGCGGTGAAGACCACCAAGATCATAGGCATTGCTTCTAAGGCAACCCTGAAAAAGGGCAAGAAACTGACATTAAAGCCAGTCATCAGCCCAATCACCTCCCTGCAGAAGGTAACCTATACCACTTCCAATAAGAAGGTGGCAACTGTTACCGCAAAAGGTGTGATCACTGCAAAGAAAAAAGGAACTGCCACCATTACGGTAAAATCCGGTTCCAAATCGAAAAAATTAAGATCACAGTAAAAAAAAAGATAGAACAGGCAGCAAAGCCTTAAAGGGCTCCTGCCTGTTCTGCCATTTAAAAGAGGCAGGAGCAGCTTCGCAAAAAAAGTGAGGAAAAAAATGATATATATTAGCCATTTAGTTTTAGATGATGACATGAAGGCTTTGGTAAAAGAGTATGGAACCGGGATCGAGAGCATTGATTTTTCCATTTCGGATAACCTGGATCAGCTTTCGGATTCGATCAAAACGTACTGGGAGAAAATGAAAGAGATAGGAACCAGGGATCTGATCCTTCACGGTCCGTTTCTGGATGTGAACCCCTGTGCATATGACAGTATGGTGCGGGAAGCTACCATGACAAGATTCAACCAGTGCTATGAGGCGGGGCTTCACCTTGGCGCTAAGAAGATTGTCTTTCACTCTGGCATGAACCCGTATGTTTACTACAAAGAATATTGGGCGGAGCAGGTTGCCAAATTCTGGCAGGAATTTATGAAAAACAAAACAGAACTTGAAGTCGTGCTGGAAATGTATTTGATGATGACTGGCGGCTTCTTTTGGATGTTTATGAGAGGGTGAACCAGCCAAACTTCAAGCTGTGCCTGGACATCGGACACGCGCACTGTTATTCTTCTTTGGATGTCAGGGAGTGGGCGAAAAATCTGGCTCCCTATGTAAGTCATGTCCACATCCACGACAACTGCGGAGACCGGGATTCCCACATCGGGCTTGGAAGCGGAAACCTTCCCTGGGAGGAAGTGCTTGGCTATCTGCCGGAAACAAAAGAACGTACCTGGACCATTGAGTGCATGCAAAAAGAGGACATAAAAAGATGCCTTGACAGCCTGGCTGAAAAATAAGTTGTGGAACAGCACTATTGATAAATTGCTTTATATCGTCAGGAGAATATGGAAATTATGATGAGATGAGGGATAAGCCCCCGATAGTATGGATCTTTGGAACTATGCTGCCGGGGGGCTTTTGATTTACGGCTACTTATAAAACGCCAAGACACAGATTATAAACGGATCCTGTTTGTGTGCCAAATTAGGGCTGGAGGTTTTGAGAATAAAATAAATTATTTTTAGCAAGGATGCAACGGATACCGAAATTTTACGTGATATATAGTGAAAAAGGAATAACGAAACTTTGAAGGGAGGGCTCTAAAAATTTTTATTTACAACTTATAGGGAAAAATTTAAGAAAACGAGGTAAAAAGGATGAGTGGATTAAAAAAGTGGATGGCAATTATTATGACAAGTGTTACAATTATGGGAAATATGGCAGGGCAGGGTATCTCTGTAATGGGTGCGGAAAATGAAGCGTAGGAAGTAATTTCCAGTGGAAACATTTATGTAACAGAAACTGGTGCTAAGGAAAGAATTGTCAGAGTAAATGAAGATGGATCTTTTGTAACAGAACCAATTGAAGCGATTTCTTCCTATGCGACAAATGCGCCATGTGAACATCCGGCGAGATATTTAGAAGCTGTTGGTAAAAAGACAGATTTTCGAACAGTTGGAACAGCTGGAATCTGTTACAAAGAACGGCTGATTATCTCAAACAAATGTAATAAATGCCATCGTAGGGGGATAAAAACTTACACTCCATGGACATATTACAGTAAACATAGTTATCCGTTTTTGAAGAAGACCTGTAGTATTTGTGGATATAAAAAATAATCACGGTTAAGAGAAAGGAGCAGCATGATGAAACGAAAAAAGTTTTGGATTGGAGCGGCAGCGTGTATGCTGATTGGAACAGCTTCAGTGGCTGCCAGTTCTGGAGTTGAATTACATGAATTTTTCAATGCAAATGGAGAGAGGGTAATGTACCCGCTGGCCACATTTGACGAAGATCCGGATTTAAGCACCAGCGGACCACAGGATCAGGTATCAGTGGGGCAGATTATTGAAACAGAAGACGGAAAAGAAATAGTTACTGCGGTAGATGGTCAGGGAGCTTATATGACAGAAGTAATTGACCAGTAAATGGAAATGCAGAAAAGGAATTAGGAACGAAATATATTTCATTTCCTTTTCTGCAAAAAAAATAAAAAAATTACATTTTTCATGCGACCAATTAAAATAAAATACGTGATATAAGGTGAAAAAGGAGGATAGCTTAGGATGGATGATGCACAGATCATTAATTTGTATTTTGCCAGAGATGAAAATGCAATTGTAGAGACCAAAAATAAATATCAAAATATGTGTTATATAGTTGCACACAATATTTTATACAGCAGGGAGGATTCTGAAGAGTGTGTAAATGATACATGGCTTTTTACCTGGAACAGCATTCCTCCAAGAAGACCATCTAATTTTGTCTTCCTTTGTTTCAAAAATAACAAGAAATACAGCAATCGACCGTTATCGGAAAAGAAATGCGCAGAAACGGGTGGATTCACATATGGAAGATATTGCTGGGGAAGTGGAAAAAATTGGAAGTGCAATTTCTTCTGATATTGAAATTTATTTAAAAAAGAAAGAACTTGTAAAATTATTTGACCACTTTTTATCAACGCTTTCGGAACGTGACCGGGATATTTTTATTAGACGCTACTGGTATATGGATCCTGTAAAAGCGATAGCAGACCGACATGCCTGTGGGGAAAGTAAGATCAAGTCAGTTTTGGCTCGTAGCAGGAAAAAACTTTATGGTTTATTAAAGGAGGCTGGCTATGAGGGATAATAAAGGATGGGATTTTTAACGGCATTTGAGGATATAGATGAGAAATACATTTATCAGGCGGCGAAACCGTGGAAAGAAAATAAAATCGTAAGAGTCAAGCGCTACATACGGGTTGCAGCAGCTGTATCATATTAGTGGCTGCTATTGGTGGTGGACTTCACATCAGAATGAGGTAAAAGCAGCCTGGTATAAAATGACTTCTCTTATTGGCCGGATTTTGGGAATTGAGAAGGAAACAGATGAATATGTGAAAACAATTCAAAAGACAATCGAAAAAAATGGAATTGCGGTTTCGTTAGAGGAAGTTGCAGCGGATGCAAAAAGCCTTTGGATCGCATATTCTCTGACTGATGAAAATGGCGAAAATGACATTTCCATGAGCAGCATTCAGGTCGCAGTTGATGGCGAGTCATTAGCGTTAGAAAATCAATATTCGCTTGATAACAGTAGCGGATCAGAAAAAGTGACTTCCAAATACTTTGCAGCGAAATTTAATCGAAGTAGAGCTGATCATTCCCAGAAATTTGAAATTCAAATAGGAACCTTCCAAAATCAAAATGAGCAGGTTGAAGAAAGAGATATATATAGTTTTTCATTTACAGCAGATCCAGAAGCACTGCAGGCAGACACAAAAGAAATTGACATTCAAGTGTCTATCCCAATTGAGAAGGATCAGACGTTTTTGATTTCAGAAATGAAATATAATATTTTCGGATGTACCATTTCTGGATCATATTCCGATATGACGGAGGACGACGAATTCTGGCTTCGCGGGAAGGACGATTTGGGAAATGAATATGTTTTTAATCTCACTTCCTATGATAAACCGAATCTAATTTTTTGAATTACAAGATTGGAGAATTTTGGATCATGCAAAACAGTTAACGCTGCAGCTCTATTACTATTCAGGAACTACAGGAAAAACGGTTTCCTATGAGCAGAAGGAATCGGAAGATGCTTACATAGAAGAAATAGGAACAGTATATGATGAAGACCAGGCACCGGAAGACCTGGCGGTTCCAGTTGGAGATGGTATTACTGTTGATTTACAAAATTAAATCGGAAATGTAGTGGGAATGGGAAGGAGGGGAGAAAAGAATCCATTTCTCGATTTAAAAATAGGATAATTACAAAGGAGCTCTTTATGAGAAAAATGCCGTTTTACTGAAAAGGGAATACATTGATCTTGATGAAGATACGGTGATTGAAATTGAGTCTTATGAAGAAAAAATTCCGTCTCTCGCAAGAGCTGGATGGAAAACCACATCAGCTACAAAGACTTACCGGGTAAAAGATAAAAATACGAATACGGTGTTTGTAAAATATATTTTGAAGGCTACTTTTAGATATAATGGAAAAAAGGCAGAGTGCACAAATGCAACTCCTGACTGCAAGATTCTTGTACCTAATGTTTATAAGGTGATTACAAAAGATGCTTCAAAAGCAGGTGATGTTGCGCTTGGATATTTTTATTGCCAGCACATAAAACAGGAAAAGGTGCTGGAGGAACATTTTCAATTAAGTGTGCCGCAAACGGATCAGTCACTATTAGTTGACGCAGGAGAAAATAAATTTTGTTTCGCTGTTATATAAAAATATAATGAAACATGTAACGGAGAGAAAGATGGTTGTCGTTAGCCATCTTTTTTTCTTTTATGATAAGAATGCTTTATGCAACTTCGGAAAAACACGAAGGCTACATTGCAATTACCACGCCGGATTCCAAATATCCATTAAAAAGTATTTTAACATTTATCCGTGAAGTGGTTGAAACAGATGAGAAACTGAAATGTGATAAATACTGCCATCTTGGAGTAATGCTGGTGAATAAGAGAGAATTTGGAGATGACAGATATGGGTATGGAATGATTTGTGAGAATCCGTAAACTTGTATGATATATTTTTCTATCAGCAATTGTTGCAATGTCATAATTATGGTATGATAATCCCATCAAAGGAGGCGCCTTATATGCCACAGATTATTCCGATTAAAGACTTGAAAAACACAGCAGAGATATCCGAACTTTGCCATAGAAGTGAGGAACCAGTTTATATAACCAAGAATGGATATGGCGATATGGTGATTATGAGTATTGAAAATTATGAAAGAGCCATGAAGAAGCTAAGAATGTATCAGGCGCTGGAAACTTCCGAAAGGCAGATTAAAGAGGAAAGCGTAAAAGATGCCAGAGAATCGCTTAGCGCATGAGGGGGAAATATGGTTTATAAACTAATTGTTACAGAGCGTGCGGAAGAACAATTAGATGAATGCCTATATTATCTTGTATATCGGCTGGGGAATAATATAGCGGCAGAACATTTACTGGCATGTATAGAAAAAGCATATGATCGCCTGGAAGAGAACCCATATCAATTTCCAGAATGTCGGGACGCATATCTAAAATCCTTAAAATACAGGTAAGTTATTCTTACGGATATGTCCTACTTGATGATTGTCAAAGTAGTTGATTTGGAGGTATATATTATTGGGATATTTCTTCAACTGGAGGATTACGGGAATAAATTATCATAAAGAAAACATGTTTCGTGAAAAAAACTGATTCGTATTGGAATATATAGCAAATTTTGGGAAGTGTTGAAGAGACAGCACTTCCCTTTTTGGTGGAACATCAGAGTAAGCGCGTTATGAATTTTTTCCAGAATACATGTAAACCGGATGGAATTGATGGGAAACTTATGAAGGCAACTACTCTGGTTTGTATGGCGGTGAAAGAAGTAATATGATTCCGTCCGAAAAATTGCAAGAAAGCCTTGCGCCATTATTGGTAGATTGATATTCTAATAGTAAGAGAAACAAATTTTCATAAAATAGACAGAACCGGAGGGCTGTTATGCAGGATTATAAAAGGAAAGAATACAAGGTATTTGAATTATTTGATAAGAAATGGGCGCTTGTGACAGCTGGGAATATACAGCATTATAACTGTTGTACGGTAAGCTGGGGAAGCCTTGGGAATATCTGGGGGACAGCTGGGAACAGCAGGTCTACGGTAACTGTATATGTTCACCCTGCCCGTTACACAAGTGAGGTATTAAAAGAAAGTGATATTTTTACTGTCAGTTTTTATCCGGAAACCAGCCGTAAGGATTGGGATATCTTGGATCACACTCCGGACGGGATGAAAATAAAATAGAAGCAGTAGGTTTTACACCTGTAAAAATGGGACAGGGTGTCACGTTTGAGGAAGCAGAGTGTACATTTCTTTGCAAGAAGCTGTATCAGCACCAGTTCTCACGGGAAGATTTAGCCCCGGAAATCCAGGAATATTATGCGGCAAAACCAGAAGTTTATCCAGATTTTAAAGGCGGCTGGCAGCCACACTATGTATTTGTGGGTGAAATTATTGGCGAGCGGAAAAAAGAATAGATAGATTCTAAAAAAGGATGTGTGAGCATGGAACAGATTTCAAAGGTGATTACGGTAGAAGAACATTTTATGTCAGAGAAAGTAAATGGGGAATACCAAAAGCTCTTAGAGAAAAAGAATCTTACTCTGGCGCAAAAGGAAAAGGCCAACTTCATTCAGCAGTTTGTCGCGAAAGGAGAAATTACAGAGGTTGGGGAGAAACGTCTGGAATTTATGGAAACACATGGAATTGACTGCCAGATTTTAAGCTATGGAAACAATTCTCCCTCGTATCTGGATCCGAAACAGGCGGTTGTTCTTTGTCAGATGGCAAATGAGGAATTGGCAGGGTATTGTAAACAGTATCCAGGAAATTTTTATGGGTTTGCTGTTTTGCCGGTAGGAGATACAGGTGCTGCCCTGACAGAACTGGAACGCACCGTAAAAACACTTGGATTAAAGGGGATTATTTTTAATGGTGCTTATCAGGAATCTTATTTTGATGAGGACCGTTTTTTCCCAATTTTTGAAATGGCACAGGAGTTAAAAGTTCCAGTTATGCTTCATCCAGGGGAAGTGCCAACAGAGGTTGCGAAGACTTATTATCAGGGAAGCTGGCCTGTGGCAGTGGCAAATGTTTTTGCGGGACACGGCATTGGCTGGCACTATGATGCCTGGGTGCAGTATATGAGGATGATACTATCCGGAATCTTTGACCGTCTTCCGAATTTGCAGTTGATCTGCGGACACTGGGGAGAACTGCTACCTTATTATTTTAACCGGATGGATGATATGCTCCCGGCTGCGCTTACAGGACTATTACATAATATTTCCTATTATTTTAAAAATAATATGTATATAACTCCAAGCGGGATGTTTTACGAGGATGATTTTTGTTTTGCCGGAACAAGTGGGTGCAGAAGGATCCTGTGGGCTACAGATTATCCATATTGTAAACCTGAAAATTCCAAAATGTATTTAGAAAAAATAAAGCTGCCATTTGAGGAAAAATAAAAGATTGCTTATTTAAACGCCGAGAATCTGTTTGGAATATAAGGATGTATTGGCAAGTAACAAGAATTGACAACACATAAAAGAAATGTTATGAGGAAACAAACATGGTAAAAATTATTTCAGATAGTACCTGCGATCTTTCGCCAGAGTTATTAGCTCGGTATGAGATTGACATTCTTCCCCTTCATATTCTTTTGGGAGATCAGGAATTTGAAGATGGGAAAAATATTACTCCGGATCAGATTTATGCCTGGTCCGATGCAAATAAGACAACGCCCAAAACATCCGCTCCGGCCATGGCAGATGCCATAGAGCTTTTTCGCCCTTATGTTACGGTGGAAGGGAAATTGTCTGCTTTTCTATTTCATCAAGTATGTCCACTTCTGGAAATGTGATGCGCCTTGCTGCCGAAGAACTGGGAGCTTCCGGGCAGATCACGGTGATTGATTCTGCAAATCTTTCTACAGGAATCGGGCTTCTTGTAGTGGAAGCTGCCATTATGGCAAAAAAGAACCGGACTGCTTCCGAAATCGTCTCTGAGATCGAAAAATTAAAGCCAAATGTGCGAGCAAGTTTTGTAGTGGATACACTTACTTATTTATATCGTGGAGGACGCTGTAATGCGGTAGCAGCCATGGCTGGAGGTGTTTTGAAGCTACATCCTAAAATTGTAGTGGAAGATGGGGCTATGAATGCTTCTAAAAAGTACCGGGGAAAAATTGCCTCTGTGATACTGTCCTATGTAAAAGATATGGAAAAGGATCTAAAAAATGCAAGACAGGAGCGCGTATTTATCACGCATTCAGGCTGTGACCGGGAAATCGTTGAGACTGTCCGGACTTATCTAAAAAATCTTGGCATCTTTGAGGAAATATTAGAAACCCGGGCAGGCGGCGTTGTATCAAGCCATTGTGGTCCGGGTACGCTTGGTGTTTTGTATATTTCCAAATAGAATGCGTGACACTATGAATTCCAGGGAAAATTGCAGTTAAAAAAATGGGAAAGTCAGAGAAAATGCAGGTATGTGTGGAAGATTCTATATAGATGAGGAAACCTATTTGGATATCCGGAACGTGGTATCAGAAGTGGATGCCTCTTTAAAGCGGATGCACGTAACAGGAGACATCCATCCAACGGAAACGGCTCCTGTGATTGTAAGTAACGATTTCAAAAATTTACAGCTTTGCAGCAAGGCCTGGGGATATCCTGGCTGGCAGAAAAAAGGCGTGATTTTCAATGCCCGTGTGGAATCGGTAATGGAAAAAAGAATGTTTCAAAATGGAATCCATTACCACCGGGCGGTGATTCCAGCTGCCGGATTCTATGAATGGAGCAGACAAAAAGAGAAAAATACATTTTACCGGAAAGATGGAAAGCCTCTTTATCTGGCTGGCTTTTATGATCGGTTTGATAAGGAAGACCGGTTTGTAATTTTGACTACCGTAGCAAACGCTTCCATGCGTCCGGTTCATGACCGGATGCCCCTTGTTCTGGAAAAAGACCAGATCAGATCCTGGCTATGGGAGGAAAAGCAGGCACAAGGAATGCTGCGTCAGATTCCTGTCCTTTTGGAACGGTATGTGCCTTATGAACAGCAGAACTTATTTGAATAGGAAAAGTGACAGAGGGCTGCTATGCTATGGAGAACCTGGCATAGCAGCCTTTTTCTATGTCGTCGCAGCTGTAAAAAGAAAGCCTTTGTCCGATATAGAGTGGGTTCGTCCCGATATTTAGGACGAAAGGATTCCTGGGGAAGATTACCACTTTACATTTTTATTGAAAGTGTCTATAATAGACAAAAAAGAACAAATGTTCGAGAAAAGAGGCGAGAAGTGTGGCGCGTACAATACTGCACAGTGATGCGAATTGTTTTGTGTGACTTGAAAGTCACTACATTTATTGTCTTACCGTAAGGTGTAAGACCTGCTGTTCCGTCAGTTGAGTCTAATATCTACAAAGTAGCGGGTAACTGCTATGAGGAAACGAGATATGAAAAATCATCTTTACAGAGATGTAGAACTGATTCCGTGAGGATAAGAACAAGTAAGAGCAACACTGACTTGAGATGATGACTGGGATAGAATGGCTAAGATATCTGAATCACTGGTAAATGCCGTTATGCGCGAACAGGCCAAAGGTTGCTGGGCCTGGCCCAAAATGGGAATGCGGTTTGGTTGGGGGTTGAAACAGCCATCACACGGACTATAGAACCGTCGGCAGAAAGGTGGAGCCTAATCTACCAGCATAAATGTAGTGGAACAAGGTAAGCCCGTATATCTCCATAAAGATACGGAAAGTAACCCGTAAGGGAAACCGATAGATGTGCGGGTAAGGAGGACGGAGAAAGCGAATGCCTTCTTGTAATGAGAAGGATAGAGAATATACTCACCCGAAAGGGGGCAGACTTCCGTCTGGTCTTATGTTGCAAGAGAATTAGCAGAATTTCTGAAAGGAGAAATGCAAATGTACGAGAAATCGTGTGCATCTTCAAATCACATTAAGAGCTGGAAGGATATTGATTTTGGAACAGCTGAATATGAGGTTAAGAAACTGCAGATGCGTATTGCAAAGGCTGTAAAGGAGAACAGAGTAGGAAAAATCAAATCCTTACAATGGACTCTGACTCATTCGTTTTATGCAAAAGCAATTGCTGTAAAAAGAGTAACAGAAAACAAGGGTAAAAGAACACCTGGAGTAGATGGCGTGTGTTGGATAAGTAATGAGGACAAATTTAACGCCATATTCACACTTCAGAGAAGAGGATACCAACCTCAACCGCTCAGACGAATCTACATTCCAAAGAAAAATGGAAAAAAGAGACCACTGAGTATTCCTACAATGAAAGATAGGGCAATGCAAACATTACACAAAATGGCACTGGAACCAGTCACAGAAACTCTGGCAGACGGCACTTCATACGGATTCAGACCCAACAGATGTGTTCAAGACGCTATAGAGCAATGTTTTGTCGACTTGGCTCGAAAAACAGCACCAGAATGGGTGTTGGAAGGTGACATAAAAGGATGTTTCGATAACATAAATCATGAATGGATGCAAAAGAATATCCCTATGGACAAAGAAATTTTGCACAAATTTCTTAAAGCTGGATTTGTGGAAAAGGGAAAACTCAATGCTACTGACCAAGGAACACCACAGGGAGGTACTATTTCACCGACGCTGTGTAATTATGTATTGGACGGATTAGAAAGATTATTGAAGAATAAGTTCAAACGGTATTGGTCGAAAGGTAGACAGATAAATCCAAAAGTAAATCTGGTGCGCTATGCAGATGATTTCATTATTACAGGAGCATCAGAGGAACTATTAAGAAACGAGGTACTACCTTTAGTAAAAGAGTTCATGCATGAAAGAGGATTAGAATTATCGGATGAAAAGACAGTTATTACGAACATACACGATGGATTTGACTTTTTGGGTTGTAATATTCGTAAATATGGGGATAAATTACTTACCAAACCATCAAAACAGAATGTTAAATCAATTATGCGTAAAATTCGTGGAACAATTAAGAAGTTCCGAATGGGCAAGCAATCCGATCTGATCAAATGCCTGAATCCTATTATCAGAGGATGGGTGAACTTTCAGAAGTATAACGTATCTTCGGTTGCATTTAGATATGTGGACTGGCAGACATTCAAGGCGCTATGGAGATGGTGCCGACGTAGACATAAAAACAAACCAGCCGCATGGATAAGAGATAAATATTTCCACAGAATCGGAAACCGTAGCTGGACTTTCTCTGAAAAGCTGACGGAGGATAATTATCTCGCATTAGTATATGCAACCGACACAAACATTACCCGTTTTACACGTATTAAAGCGGAAGCGAATCCCTACGATGAAATTTGGATGGAATACTTCGCTGAACGCAAAAATAAATCCTACAGCAATTTCAAATTTGTATACGAATGATATACAACCGGCTTATTGTGGCAGCAATAGGCTTTATAAGGCTTGAGCCGTATGATGGGAAACTATCACGTACGGTTCTTAGGGGAGGGAAGGACAGTAATGCTCTTCTCTTACCCGACTACGCCAGTGTGGAAATGCTATATCACCCAGAGTATGCAGGGTATCCCCTGGCGGTAGGCGGGGATCCCGAGGCGAGGCATGGAATTGTGCTTACAGCCAATTATGTGGCAAAGAAAAAAGGAGTGAAGACGGGACAGGCACTTTGGCAGGCAAAAATGGCATGTCCGGATCTTGTGATTGTTCCGCCCAGGATGGACTTGTATCTGCGTTTTTCTTCTCTTCTAAGAGAAATTTATGGGGAATATACTGATCTGGTTGAACCATATGGATGTGACGAAGCCTGGTTAGATATTACGGACAGTGCGGCCTTAAAGGGAGAGGGAAGAAAAATTGCAATGGAGATTAACCGGCGTGTGAAAAAAGAACTGGGAATTACGGTCAGTATCGGGATTTCCTGGAATAAGATTTTTGCAAAACTGGGAAGTGATTATAAGAAGCCTGATGGAATCACGGTGTTTTCAAAGGAAAATTATAAGGAACAGCTCTGGAGACTTCCTGCTGCAGATCTTTTGTATGTTGGACGTTCTACCAGAAATACGTTAGATCGTTATGGAATTCAGACAATTGGGGAGCTTGCCCTGGCGGATTCAAAGTTTCTGGAACGGTTATTTGGAAAAATGGGTCTGGTGCTTTACTCTTTTGCAAATGGCTGGGACGAGTCACCTGTATCGGCGCAGGGGTATGAAGCACCTATAAAGTCTATTGGTAATAGTACAACCACTCCCAGGGACCTGGAGAACAACCTGGACGTACAGATTGTACTGATGGCATTGGCAGAAAGTGTTGCAGCCAGGCTTCGGAAACATGGCTTCAAATGCAAGGTGGTGTCTATCACCATCCGGGATAATGGGTTATACTCTTTTTCGAGACAGAAAAAGCTGGAGAGGCCTACGGATATTACCAATGAGATTATGACGGCTGCCTACCTGCTGTTCAAAGAAAATTATAACTGGAATCATCCGATCCGAAGCCTTGGAATACGTGCAGAAAATCTGGTTTTGGCAGACGTACCAGTACAGCTTGATTTGTTTATAAGCGAGGAACAACGGGAAAAGCAGGAAAAAATGGACCAGGCTGTAGATGAGATTCGCAGAAGGTTTGGGTATTTCAGTATCCAAAAAGCGTTTGTGTACCAGGACAAAGCTCTGGCAAGCTTGGATGCACAAAGTTCCCACACGGTTCATCCGGTAGGCTATTTTAATGGGAGGTAATTGGTAAATGGAAAATGCAAAAGTATATGTAGAGGTTCTGGTGAGTTTTGATAAGGACGGAACTATGAGTCCAGTGGAATTTATCTGGGAAGATGGAGAAAAATATCATGTGGACCGTATCCTTGCAAGGGAACGCTGTGCAAGCCGAAAAGCAGGCGGAGTCGGGATGCGATATACCGTAATTGTGAATGGAAAAGAGAGCCATTTATACTATGAATTTGATAAATGTTTATGGAAAGGCGCTGTTCCTAATGTTTGTTCTTGGAAAATATGAGACAATACATGTGCACAATATATAGAATTATACGATTGACACATACCATATATTGTGCTATCCTATAATCGAATTATCATTTATGCATAGCACCCCTATGTAGAAAAGTTTAGTCCTGATAAGACATCAGGAGCAATCATTTGAGATTACATATCTGGAACATATAGAAAGACATCAAAAAAACCTGGAATGGATTTTTGATGTCTTTTTTTGTTGCCAAGAATTTCAGAGACAAAGGGCGCAAATACGAAAGAAAGGAGAAGATTGATAGTTCAAAAAATATAAGAATATCGGAGGATGAACATGGAACAGAAAATTTTGCAATATGAAGGACCGGTTAGAAACGAAGAAATCGTTCTGAAAGTAGCTTCCTATGCGTATGGAAACCAGCTTTTTGTTGGAATGATGAGACCAGGCGAGGAAGAGGAGTCATATGGTGATCTGACCATAAACCTGCCCTATGAAGACGTAGAGAGAAATGAAGCATTTATTTCGGACCTTAATTGGAAGTATAAAATTAAGTTTATCCGCAAATATAAGCTTGGGAGAGTTCGGCGAAGAGTAGGACATTCCGGATATTGTACTTATCGTCTGGTTCAGTTTAATTTGAAAAAGCTGGCAGAATACGATCCGGAAGGTGTGGAAAAGTTTCTTGCGGAACAGAAAGGAGAACACGCGTAAATGGAAAATGCCGGGAACCGAAAAGTGTTAGAACTGTAAAGAAGGTGATGGCATAAGAAATGAAGAGTATGCAGGCTATTATTGCCTGGTACTGGCAATTGTGTGCGGGCTGAACGCAGCGGAGGCCTGGAAAATCTATCAGTATGGACCGGACCATCCGCTAAGTAAAAAAAATTCTGAAGCATAAAATCAGGGATTCCTCCCTGAAAAAGCTGAAGAAAAAAGAGCAGGAGAAAATGATGAAAAAGCTGTTTCTGGAAGGCTACAGTAAAAACGCAATTGCAGATGCGTTTGAATGCTTACCGGAAACCGTAACAGCGAGAATCAAAAGAGCTGAGGAGGACATGAATGGAACATAGAAATATAAATACAGTTGGAACGATATTTAATGACTTTTTAGGCTTGTACACAGGAGAAAGACCTGTTGGGATCCATGAGCTGATCCAGAAATATGACAGGCATCCGGTCTGATGGGATTGTTGTCCAATGTGGATTCTGTTATTTATGTGGATGTTAAAAAGGCCATGTATGAGATCTATCCATTTTACAAGAAATACAGACATCGTGCATTGATGATAATGCGTGGAAAGACATTGTAGAGAGTGCGGAGACCCTTGAAAAGAAGTGGAATGAAAACCTTTGGGTACGCCGGGTAATACTGAATCTGGTGAATGAGCTTGATAAGGAATCCCAGGAAGTGCAAAGAGCGGCAGCTGGCGGAAATGCAGAAAATCATGCATCCAAAGCGGCATAATGACGGGAGGAACTTTATATGCTGGAAAAATTGGCAAAAAGCATAGAGGAAGTAAATGTCCTGGCAGAACATTACCGGACCTGTCAAAATGTAGCGGCAATAGAAGGGCTTGCAAAAGAATGTTTCATATCCAAAGAGGACACGGATGCTTTTATAGCGGGAAAAAGGAAGTTTCTGCTGAAGGTTTTGTTAACCCAGCAAGCTGTGTCTGTAACCGAAAAACTGACAGAAGAAATGCTTCTTTTGCAGGATTCAGGGTATGCGACCGTGCTTGGCACGTATCTTTTAGACCTTGCCAGAAAAGATCCTGTTATGAAAGAGGTGATCCTCCAGCCCCATAAGACGCTGAGGCACTGTATCGAATATGTCCATGAAAAAGCATATGAGACGGCACTGGAGAAAGCAAAGAAAGAGGGAAAAACTGGTGTGGGGCAAAATGCTGGTATTGCGATTGGCTCTACAGAGGTATTTGCCTGGGTAATAGACTATTATCTGTTGGATGACCGTAAAGACATGGAGAAAAAAGCGCAGGAAGAAAAAGATACAATAAAGAAAGCCTGGAAAAGAGCGGATTCAATCAGACATTGTCAGCAAAATCAAAAGATGCAGATACGAAGAAAGATGTTTCGGAAGAGGCAAAGGTGGCAGCAAAGCCAGCAGTGCAAAAGAAAGAAGAACCGGAGCAGCTTTCTTTATTTAATTTAGGAGCCTGAATATGATTGCATACAAAGGGTTTGAAAAAAATATAAGTTGCAGGGGTTATCAATTCAAACGATATGGGATCAATGAGACAACGGAGGCAAATTGCAGACAGAATGGATTCCATTGTGCGGAAAATCCGCTGGATTGTCTTGTCCACTATCCGAATTGGAGAAACTCCAGGTATTTTGTAGTGAAAGCATTTGGAGATTTGGATGAAGATGACCGGGATACCAAAATCTCGTGCACAAAGATGGAACTGAAGGAGGAACTGGATTTTTCAATGCTTTTACTACGGGGAGCTGCGTATATGGCAATACATCCGGACCGCCCATGGTGCAGCCTGGTTTGCAAAGAAACAGGTGTGGGCAATAATGGATTCGTAATTGTACGCGGCAAACAACCAAAAGCAAAAGGAAGGAAAAATGATCTTCTTATTCTTGTCCAGGAAGAACCTGACAGCAATGAGATTATATATGTAAATCAGCTCTGTGTGGATGGCACAAGATATAAGGAAAATCAATGGTACGGAATTGCAGATTGAAAATTGAATGCTGGATCAGCGGTCATAGAGAAGCCGCAGAAAGGATTATTACGATGAAGTTAGGATATTTGGAATTTGTTGAGGTATTAAGTAAACAGCTTTTGAATGCTTTGAACTTACAGGAACAGCAAATATTTTTTAAAAAGAAAGCCATAGATAATAAGGACCGCTTGTTTGTGGAGACATTTGAAAATTTAAGTGGAAAGCAACTGTGCGGTATTGATGTGAAAGATTTATATGAGCGTTTTATGGAAGGAAGTTCAATGGAATCAATTTTTTATTCTGTACAGGAGGAAATTGAGAAACTAAAAACGGTTGGCATGTTAGAGGGCAAGATGACTCCTGACAGTTATCAAAAAATCAAAAAATACCTTTTTGTGAAACCTCTTAACAAGAAAAATCATTCGCTTGAGATGGAAGATGCAGTGCATGAGGATGTTGGCGATATCGCTTGTGTCCTGTATATGATGCGTAGTAACACGAACGAGTATTTTACAGGCATAAAGATAAAAAATAAGCATTTGGAACAATGGGAAATGACAAAAGAGGCTGTTATGGAAGAGGCATTTAAAAATACCTGCCAGATGGCACCCCCTCTCCTTTATACAAATCATGGGAACGAATGGGGAGAACCCTTTATGGAGAATGGAGCATCCTGCTTATCGAAAAGTGACAGAGTTAGGGGAATTCAGCTTTCTACAAATGCTGAAGAATATGGAGCTGTTTCTGTATTTTATCCTGGCGTTCTTCAAAGACTGGCACAGCTTATGGCAAGTGATTTGTATATTGTATTTACAAGCAGGAACGAAGGGGTAATTTACAGTGTAAATGAGAGTAATTTAGAAAATATTAAGGCTGAACTCAATGAAATGGTAATCGAGTATGGAAATGGTATGGTGTATGAAGACGATTTATTGTCAGAAGAACTCTACTACTATAGCAGAATCGAAGATAAGATTTCTGTATATATGGAAAAAGTAAAGGTTAGCTTTACTACGGTTAATTTAGCGGAAGAGCACTGATTATTGGAAAAGCAGGTAGGGCTGCACAATAGTTAAGTAAGCATTATGTGTATGAATCCTAATGAAAGGAAATGAAAATACTATGAGTGAAATTTTAAGTTATGAGAAGTTTATTGAAAACTTAAGAGGGTATCTGTTAGATGCTTTAAACCTGCAAGAAAAACAGATTTACTTTGAAGCAAAAGATGAAGAGGGAATGACTCCGAATGGAGACCGTTTATTTGTGGAATGTCGTGTAAGTTCAGAAGGGAAAGAAGTATGTGGAATTCATACAGAAGAATTATATGAGGATTATCTGGATGGTGTTTCGATAGATAAAATTGGAGATACTGTTACAGAAGAAATTAAAAAACTAAGTAAAGCAGGATTCTTCGAAAAAACAAAGAATGTAAATAATTATTCAAAAGTGAAGGAGGATCTTTTTATCCGTCTTTTGAATAAGAAAAAACATGAAAAGGCATTGGAAAATGCGGTGTATAAAGAGGTGGACGGCATAGCCTGTGTTCTGTATATGAAAGTGGGTCAGTGTAATGGCCGTATTTCGAGCATGAAAATCCGCAAAGATAGCCTGGTAGAATGGGGGCTGGATGAGAATGAGGTCTATGAAAATGCACTCTTAAATACCTATCTTCTTACACCACCAAGGATTTATCAGTGGGAACGTTTTAGTTTTTAAAATCCTGATTATGATGGAGAGGACTTTATGGCCTATGGCTACGATAATTATGGAATGAGGTTGTGTGGCGAACGCGTAGGCTATTGTTTATCAACGGATAAGCGTACAAATGGAGCTGTGGCTGTTTTCTTGCCTGGAGTGGCACAAAAACTTTCAGAAATTTTGGATGATGATTTTTATATTGTATTTACAAGCATTCACGAAGCGATGATTCATCCGAAGAGCAAGTGTTATCCAGAAGGCTTGGAAAGAATCCTGAAAGAGACAATTGAAGATGCTACCCCAGACGAAGATTTTCTGGCAGATGAAATATATTACTATGACAGATGCACCAGGAAATTGCAAAATGGGATAAGGTGGTATCAAGGGTAACCTTACCTGTCGGCCGTGTTGAACTTGTTCCGGTATGAGAATGTTCGGAAACATTTGAAGAATTATAAGAAAGGAAAACTTAGTATGCACGTAAATTTAACATACGAACAGTTTGTGCAGGAATTACGAAACTGGATCATAAAAGCTGCTCATCTCCCAGAGGACTATGTTTTCTTTAAGAAAAAAGAGAAAACCGGAATAACCGCAAATGGGGATCGGTTATTTGTAGTCTGCGCTGAAACTGATTCTGGAAAAGACATCTGCGGGATTTTTGTGGAAGAACTTTATCAGGATTATGTAGAGGGGACTTCCATGGAAAACATAGAAGCAAGGGTGAAGTGTGATCTGGATAGAGTAGGAAATATGGAAAATACCAGATATCTGAATGATTATGAAAAAGTCAAGGAACATCTTTTTCTGGGGCTTTTGAACCTGGATCAGCACAGACATGAACTGAAAAATGCCGTATATAAAACAATGGGAGACATTGCAATCACGTTATATGTGCATGCAGGAACCTTGAAGAATGGGATTACATATTTGAAAGTCAGATCGGAATATTTGGAAGCATGGGGCCTGGAAAAAGACGATGTTTTACACGAGGCTCTTTTAAACAGTTATCGTATATTGCCTCCAAGAATCTATGATTTCAAAAAATGATGTACACTCCGGGTTATGCTGGTGAGGACTTCCTGAATATGGATCCTTATTTTATTTCGGATAAGAAAAAGAAGGAGGGAATCTGTCTTAGCGTAAAGGACTCTCAATGGTGCTGTGGCAGTTCTGTATCCAGGCGTGATAAAGAAACTGGTGGAATTCATGGACGGGGGTTTTTATGTGGTATTTAGCAGTGTCCATGAAGCCCTGATATACAGTTCAAAACTTTGCAGCCTGGAAGAACTTGAGAATTTACTAAGAACTTCTAATGCAAGAATGACATTCCAAAAGGAGTTTTTAACGGATAAGGTCTATTATTACTGCAAGGAAGAGGATAAATTTATTATGCTTCGAGGCAGTATGAAAATGTTAGTTACAACAATCCGTATGGATGAGGAAAATTAAATGACAAGGAACGGGATACGGCAGGAATTTCCTGCCGTATCTGTCGTTAAGAGGAGATGAAAATGTCCGAGGAATACAAATACAATTTATTGACGCAGGAGCTGCTTCTTCAAGGATATACGACAGAAAACCATCCCGACTATGTTCGAATTGGAATCGGAAAGATGGGAAAATCCCCCTTGAAAATTCGGATGGTGGATTTGTTTATACCGACGAGTATCTGGAAGAGAAAACTTTTATGTCCGGCTGTGGGCTGTATGTGAAATGGGAAAATTGTATAGACCGCTTGGAGTATATGAATGAGACATTTTGCTTTGAAAACGATAATGTGGTATTCCGATGCCCATGGCATAAGAGAGATTGTGAACGGAATCATCCATTATTAAAGGAAGATGAATTTTGCGCCTGCCATATGGTATCGGATTACCAGTATAAAAAAAGTGTGGAATATCTGAAAGAACAGGCAGACAGGAAAAAGGAAGAATTGTTTCAAAAATGTAAGGAACAGCATAAAAATCGGATTTGTAAGCTGCACATGTTTTATAACTACGACAAGCAGGAATGGAGCCTGAAATATGATCCGATGAAGTGCAGATGCGGACCAGGAGAGTATTGTACGCTGCGGGGCAGACCTCTTTCCGAAAAGACAGGGAATATCTACTACGATTTAAAGGTATCTACAATCCGAAAAGACGATACCTTTTTTGCTGGTGAACCTGTAGTGACGATCACAAGGGGAAAGAAATTTCTGCAGGGCAAGGTTCCGGTCGATATCTGTGAGGAAATTGCAAAAAGAAACCGGGAGGATATTTTTAGAAAAGAATGGTTCAATGGCTATTCTATGCAGGCGTTGTATGATCCGGATTTGAAGGTGGAAATTTTGAACATTAGAGTTGCTGCACGATTGACGCGCGATAAGGCACAGGATCTTGAGGATGAGAAAGCTGGAATAAATGTTGGATATGAAGCAGATTCTGTGAAAGCGAAGAAGAAGTGGAAACAGGAACGAAAAGAGAAACGCCTGGAGCAGGTAAAAAGAAAGCTTGTGAAAAAGGGCTGGGAGTCTCTGAACGATACGGAACAAAGATTTATGAAGAAGAGACTGTCTGCTGAACAGATTGAAGCGTTGCAACAGGAGTGGGTTACGGCAAATGAGCATAAGGATGAGGCTGAGCAGTTAACCTTAGATTTATAAAATAACTTCAGAAGGGATGAATGAAATGGAAAAACGAAAGCTTAAAAAAAATGAAGGTATTGGAACCATCAAAGGAGATGGTTTTGGCGGCAGAAAGTGATATACCAGTTATCGGAAATATGGCTTATGAGAGAATGAAATATCCAATTGGTTTGTTCATTCAGGCGGAAATGGACGAAAATATTTTAAAAATAGGTTTTTTTATTACAGATATTTTGACCGCAGGAGGAAGAAGGCCTTTATATACCCTGTTCATTGATAAGGCAAAAGATTGCTTCATAGGGTATGATTACCGGTTAAAAGGCTGGACGAATAAAATGTTGGATAAAATTGAATGGCCAAGCGGCATAAAATATAGTCATGCATGGTGTGCTGCAAACAGTCTGGATCAGATATGGGAAATTCTGGGCGAGGAGTACAAAAAAAGATAATGTGTATTATGCTATTTTACAATTTGAAGAAGGAGTACGCAGAAGAAAAAGAATACAGAAAAACCGATTGCGTACACAGACCTGGGATCAGGTGATGAATTGTGTGAAGAATACACCGAAAGACTGGGATCGGTGGATGAAAAAAGTAGGGATTACACAGAATTATATTTTCTATAAATACTCCCGGAAAGAAAGTATGACAGGTTATTGTACCTGGTGCGAAAAGAATGTGCCTGTAAAAGCTGTAAAACATAACAAAACAGGAAAATGCCCTAATTGCGGGCATAAGATCCAGTATAAGGCAATCGGAAAACAGCGTATGGTAAGTTCGCGTGAGGAAACGGCATATCTGTTACAAACGTGCGGACAGAATTTTGTCGTTCGTGAATTCAGAGCTAGTGTGAAATATGATATGCTGGCATATACGAAACCAATATATAATTGGTGGGAACAACGCAGATTTGTCTATGATACAGATCTTAATAAAAAAGAGTTTTATTATGGATACTACCGTGGAACAGATGAACATAGGTGGATTCAGGGAGAACTCTATCCGAACCGTCCGTATTATTGGGGCTATGAACCGCGTTATCCAGGACGTATCTATAAAAAATCCCTTCATGGAATTCAAAATAAGCAATTTAGAAGAAGTGGATTTTATGAATTAATTAGAAAAAGTGAAAAGATAGAGCCAATCTATTATTTAGATCGGTTAAGCTGGTATCCCTATTTTGAACAATTGGCAAAAGCCGGACTGGATCAGTTAGTGGATGACATTTTGAGTACTGGAACATCTATCTATTTCCAAGAAGCAGACTCTTTAGGACATGCACTGGGGATTGATAAATTCCGGCTAAACAGACTTCGGAATAACAAGGGTGGACGCATATTTCTTGAATGGTTGATTTTTGAAAAAGGATTGGGAAAGGTGATCAAAGATGACGTGATTGCCTGGTTCTCAAAATGTAAGATTAACCCGACAGAACTATCATTTATACTAGATCGAATGAGCCGGAACAGATAAAGAATTATTTAGAAAAACAGGCAGAAGAAAGTGAAAAGAAACCGAAAGATCTTGTGGGTACCTGGAAGGATTATCTTGATATGGCTGAAAAACTAGCCTGAATGTAAAAGATTCCATTGTATATCGGGTACGAAAGCTGGAACTGCGGCATAATGAAGTGATCCAAATGCTGAAAGATAAAGAAATGGATTTGAAAGCAGATGAGATCGTGGAAAAGTTTCCTACAATAGAAGCGGTTTGCGAAAGTCTGAAAAAATATGAATATAAAAATCAAAAATATCAGATTGTAGCACCGCGAAGCGTCAGGGATATTTTGTAGAGGGAAATGAACTAAAGCATTGCATTACTGGAAAGGAAACTTATTTTGACCGTATGGCAAAACAGGAATCCTATCTTTTGTTTCTACGAAAAACAGATACTCCAGAGAAACCCTATTATACATTGGAGGTGGAACCTGATGAACAGTACGCCAGAAGCGGACTTATTTGACCGTCAAAATCCTGACATTGAGGAAGCAAAAAATTTTTGGTAAAATGGCAGGAGCAGCTTGTGCGTAAGCTCAACAAGGAAGATAAGATCCTTTCACTAAAGAGCCGGGATCTTCGGAAAAAAGAAATCAAAGATTTGCGGAAAAAGAAAGTAAAAGTGAATGGATTTGGATTCACTGGAAAGCTGCTTGCGGATATTCTGGAAGAGGATTTGATGGAGAACGCCGCATAAAATGGTAAACAAAAGAGAGAAAGGATAAAGATACTATGGCCTATATAATGTTTGATGATAACCAGGTTGTTATCACTGGTAAGATTGTAATGGATTTTACATTTAGTCATAAGATTTGTGGAGAATTGCTTTTATAAGACGGAGCTTCAGGTTAAGCGCCTCAGCGATTCTGTAGATACAATTCCGGTGCTGATATCGGAACAAATTGCAGATATTACGAAGAGCCGCGTTGGTGAATTTGCGGAAATTTATGGGGAATTTCATTCACATAATCTACGTGAAGAAAACCATACTCGATTAGAGCTTTATGTATTTGCCAGGGAAGTGAAATTTGTAGAGGTAAATGACTCTAAGACGGATTACACAAATCGAATTCTTCTGGAAGGTACAATCTGTAAACCTACAGTTTACCGAAAAACCCCTCTGAAAAAAGAAATTACGGATCTGCTTCTGGCTGTGAACCGGTCTTTTGGAAAATCAGATTACATACCCTGCATTTGTTGGGGGAGTACCGCCCGCTATGCGGCTGATCTTAAAGTGGGAACCCGTGTGATGGTCTGGGGCAGAATCCAAAGCCGGGAGTACAAAAAACGGATCGAGGAAAATGAAACTCAGAAGCGAATTGTATATGAGGTTTCAATAAATACGCTGGAGGTAGCGTAAATGTTGAGTTTATAACTTTTTATGATAATTAAGCGATAATAATAAAACTTTAATGCTACATATTTGAAACTGTGATGAAATTGACACATAGTTTCATGGATGATATTATAAAAATGGTATTTGGCAGTAGATGCTGCATAAACTCTTATCTCGGTTAGGTTCGGGATGAATGGAAATAACGGTAGTGTGTGCAATTGCACCCAAAATCACGAAAACGTTGATTTTTTGGGTGCTTTTTTTGATTTGGGAGGTGATTATTATGTCTGAGAAATATTTGCTGACGATTGATGAGGCTGCTGAATATTTCAACATTGGTAAAAACAAACTGCGCGATATGATAAAAAGAACCTTGCTGCAATTTTGTGCTTTTCAATGGTAAGAAAGCGCTTATCAAAAAAAACAGACTGGAATCATATTTAGATGAAACTGTTTATTTATGATTGCAGGAAACGGAGGTGTGTGATAAGATTAGTGCTATAAAAAATAACATTTACGCACCTCTAGTTAAAAAGAGGTGAAAGAATGGGAAAAAATTTAAAAGGAAAGGAATTGGGAAAAGGCATTACACAAAGAAAAAACGGGGTGTATCATGGAAGGTATGTAGACCGTTTTGGCGCCAGAAGATCCGTCTATGGTACAACGGTGAAAGAAGTAAAAGCGAAGCTGGCAGAGGCGGAACTAAACGAAACAAAAGCTGTCAAATATTGTTGATGAAAAATAACATTGGATGAGTGGTACGAAAAATGGATGCGGGTTTATAAAGAGCCTGTTGTCAGGCTCAGTACAAAAACTACATACAATTCAATGTATAGAAGGTTGATTTCACCAGTTTTTGGAAAAACTCGTTTAGTAAATATCACCAAATTGATGATTACAGATTTAGTGAATAATATGTCAAAAAAAGGATATCAGTATGAGTCTCTGAACAAAGTGAAGGTTCTTCTTATTGATATGCTTAATAGAGCAATGGAAGATCAGTTCCTTATCCGCAATCCAGCAAAAGGTGTAAGATTGCCAAAGAATAAGCCGCAGAATGAGATTAAGGCACTCAGCAAAGAGGATCAGACAGACTTTTTTGAATGTGCCGCCGGTACATTCTATAATAATATGTTTGTTGTTGCTGTAAATACTGGTTTACGTCCGGGAGAATTGTATGCGCTTACGGAAGAGGATATTGATTGGAAAAATAATGTTATTCATGTGAATCGTACGCTGTTGTATCAGAAACTGGAGGGTGATGAGTGTAAGACATTTCATCTTGGTCCCCCAAAGACAGAAACAAGCATAAGAACAGTTCCGATTAATTCATATTGCCGTAAAGCACTAGAAAAACAGATTATTCAGCATAAAATTGTAATGGCGAAAACGTGTAGGAAGAATTTGGAATTTCCTGATTTCCTGTTTACTACGAAGCTTGGGACTCCATTAAATGCACAATTATATTGCGATGCAATTGAAAGAATCGTGCAGGAAGTGAATCTGATGAGGGATCCGTTGGATTTGATGGAAACTTTTTCAGGACACTGCTTCAGACATACATTTGCTACTAGATGTTTTGAAGCTGGAATTGTACCAAAAACAGTGCAAGCGTATCTTGGCCATGCTTCTCTTCAGATGACAATGGATTTATATACTGCGGTTATGGAGCATAAAAAAGTGAATGATATGCAACTTCTTGAAGATTCAATTGATCTCCCTGATCCGGCAGCTGAGATAAATTTAGCTAGTAATGAAAAAGTTATTAAATTTTGTGGATGATACCGTGGGGTAAAAATGGGGTAGTGCAGAAAAATGATATGGCGTAGAGCCTTGGAATCCCTTGATTTTACTGGATTTATTGTAACCAGATGGGGTGCAAATAAATGTAATTATTACGTATATCAGAGCACCCCATACGACCTCTACGGAACACCTGATTTTTCCAGTATTTCCAGGGGTTGAGAGAGTGGTGTATTCCACGTAAATTATTATAATTTCAAGCTATTTATTACGAAAATGGAGTAAAAATGGAGTACTAGAGCGTGTTTGAAAAAGGCTTTCTGCAAGATGTGCGTCACAATTTGTGGGAGATTTTGCCCGGATGAGGGCGGGGCTGTCTATTTCCCGACAGCCTCCTTCAAAACTGACATAACTATTCCGTCAAAAGAAAAAACTTTACATCCAGTCGATATTGTGCTATAATTTTTTAGTCGAAGTGGTTGTATATAAGGTTGCTGTTTAAACGCTAGACAGTAACGAATGATAATGCAGCTTTCGAATTTATGCACCTGTAGCTCAGTGGATAGAGCAGTGGTTTCCGGTACCATGTGCGGGGGTTCGATTCCCTTCAGGTGTATTGCCTGGAACGATCGGGCGTTCCGGTGCGTTGTATTAAGGAGGACAAGAACTTGGATAATTTCAGAGAATGGTTATCAGATAACCTTCGCTATTTTATGCTTGGCGGAGCGATTCTGTTAATCGTGGTTGTCCTGTTTTTCGGTATCCGTGCATTTATGGGAAGCGGGAAGGGCGATTCCAGCAAGGATACAGCCGATGAGCAGGTAACAGCAGACAACGACCAGGGAAATGTTCCTTCTTCTCCGGCAAATGATGGGGAGACTGACGGGAAGAAAGACGCCAATCCCATGGAAAAAGCTAATGAAGAGATTACTTCATTGATCAAGAGCTATTACACAGCTCTGGGGGATAAAGATATTACCAAATTGCGTACATTGGTAGATAATCTTGCACCGGCAGACGAGTCTAAGATTACCAATGCCAAGTACATTGAAGGGTATGAAGCTGGTGATATCTACACGAAAAAGGGGCTTGATGACGATTCCTATGTAGTATATTCCTGTTTTTACTACATCTGTCAGGGGATTGATACAAAGGTACCTGCGCTTGCTGAGTTCTATGTAGTAAAGGACACAGACGGGAACTGGAAGATTGACGGCGCTGCTCACGATGACAGCGACGAGATAACGAAATATGAAGTTTCTCTGCGTCAGGATGACGACGTGAAGGAGCTGAAGGCCAAGGTACAGAAGCAGTATGAGGATGCACAGACTGCAGATCCTGCACTTGCTGCTTTCCTTGATGGTCTTGGTGAGGATGTCACAGGATCAGCAGAGACAGCAGATGGAACTATGCTGGTAGTTACGGAGGATTGTAATGTCCGGGCAGCAGCCAGCAGTGATGCAGAAGTGATTGGCGGATTGTCCGCTGGAACAGAAGTAGTCAAGAAAGGTGAGAGTGGAGACTGGATCCAGATTGACTATGAAGGCTCTGAAGCGTATGTTCACAGCAGCCTTCTGGAAGAGAAAACTGAATAAGTATAAAAGAGGAATTGTCATGCTGGCAGTTCCTTTTTTTGCGTGTTTGAAAAAAATATATAGAATAAAACCAGAGTATTGTTGATGTTTTCCTGAAAACGATACTCTGGTTTTTATGTAGTGCTATATTATGATACCAGTGTCAAAAGGTCAAAAAGCCGTTCGTGCTTGCACGATAAGGCTTTTGAACTTGGGACACACCAAATCAAAACGATCCATAAGCGGTTCCGTTTTCCAATGTAATTCCCTTTGCAACAGCCAGCTCGCTTACTGTTACCAGCTGATAGCCCTCCTGCAGCAGCTGCGGAATAAAAATTTCAGCAGCATCCACAGATTCTTTGAAAATATCATGCATTAAAATAATCTGTCCATCACTGGCGTTGTCCATTACATTCTGTACTGTGGAATCTGCATTCTGTGTTTCCCAGTCCAGAGTATCCACAGACCACAAAATCAGAGCCTTGCTGCAATCTCTGCGACGGTGTCATTGTAAGAACCATAAGGGGGGCGCACAACAGTGGCAATGTGCCTGTGAGATCCTGGATCAGCTGATCTGTGCGGGAAAGCTGACTTGCAGCATCATCGGCGGAAAGTGTGGTGAGATCCGGGTGATCATAAGAGTGGTTTCCAATCTCGCATCCAGCTCCTCCATACGCTTTACAGGCTCCTGAAAATATTCCGCTTCCTGACCTGACAGGAAAAAAGTAGCTTTTACATTATTTGCTTCCAGACAATCCAAAAGACGGTCTGTAAAATCACTGGGACCATCATCAAAGGTGAGAGCAATCATCCCTTGGGCTCCGGAGAGACAGTCGGTTCCGAAGTAACGGAAGCTTCCGGTACAGGGGAGACTTCTGATGCTGCAGAAGAGGCTTCAGAAGTATCATCGACTTCGGAAGAAGCTTTCCTGGAATCTTCATTTCTATCAGAAGAAATATCAGCTTCCGCAGCCGGTGTGGAAGCACCTGCCGCAGAAGCTGCGAGATTGTCAGCATTAGAAGAATCTGATGCAGTATTCATGTAGAATACCAGATCCTGATTGGAACTATCATCTGCCGTCGTCGGTTCACCCTGTTGTGCACCGTCAGCGCCAAAGTGATAAATTTCGTCGTCTATTGTCACATCGCCAGTCTGAAGAACTCCATCTGCATTGAGATAGTAGCGATTGCCATCAAGCTCAAGCCATCCGGTCTGCATAACACCTTTGTCATTGAAGTAATAGCGGTGTCCGTCTGTATCTGTGAGCCAGCCTTTATAACCTTCTCCGCTTACCATGAAATACCAGTTACTGTCAACTGCGTCCACACCCCCTGGGAAGCTTCCGGAGAGACTTCGAAAGAAGTGTCTGAACCTGAAAGGGTATCAGGTGCCGGGGTATCTGCAGCAGGCGTTTCGGTGGGAATGACATCCTCCGGTGTGTTCTCCTCTTCTGCATCGGTATTTTCAGCTGCCGCACCACCAGATTGAATCTGAGAATCATCTGTATTTCCAGCTACGAACATGTCCGGGGGCTGGGTATCTGCAATGGGTGAGCGCGAAGCGGAAGACTGGGTAAAAGAAACTCCGCATGCAAGACACATAAGAACAGCAGCTATAGCCAGCCCTTTATTCGTCCGTGGTTTATGGCCAGGCATATAATTCCTCCTTTATGTAACGATTTCATGATGCCAGTGTATTTCATTACTGTTCGCTGGCAGCATTTCATTTTTTTAATCATGTTACGGTTCAATTCGTGACCAGCAACACACTTTGCAATGTACAGAAATCATGGGTCTGCATGATTTTCAGCTGTACAGTAACCTAATAATACAATATATGACGAAAAAAAACAAGACCGGCTTACACGCTGAATATAATTGTGCAATTTAACGATATATTGGAAAATATTTCACAGAAAATCAGAAAATGTTTATTTGAAATTTGACAGAGATTCTGCTATATTAAATTGTGATAACGATGATTTGAAAAGCAGATACAAAAGCTTTTTACAGTTTATTGTTTTTTATCTGTTACAATGGATAAGAACAGGAAAGAAGAGGAAGCGGTTGCGTAAAAAATCCCATATACTGGTAGCCAGATATCTGGCAGACCAGATGCCTGCCACTAAGAGTCTGCAGTCCCATAGAAAGGCGTTCTGCCTTGGAAGCATTCTTCCGGATATCAAGCCATCTTTTCTTACAAAGAAGCATGAATATTTCGGCACCTTCGAGGAAATCCAGGGTAAAATGAAAGCTCTTATTGACAATGATCCCAAAGGAAGCAAGGAGCGCGTTTACTGGCGCAGGTTTGGCGAAGTGATGCATTATATGGCAGATTATTTTACTTTTCCACATAATAAGAACTTTACCGGGAATCTGTACGAGCATAATAAATACGAGAAGCATCTTAAGAACCATCTGAAGCGCTACATAGAGAGTGGAGCAGCAGATCGTATGGTCATTCTTCCAGTGAATTTCGGAAGCTTCAGGGAATTGGTAGAGTATATTGGAAATGCCCATGAAAGATATCTTCTTAAGGAGCGTAATATTGCAGAGGATGTTCAGTATATTCTCAGAATCTGTTCACAGGTTATTCATGGAATCCTGCAGCTGGCTGCGAAGCAGTTTGGCAGGGAGGGTATTCTGATTCCGGCTGCATGCTGATAATGGGAAGAGCCAGTGCCGGGAGATCACAGCAGCTTGTCTGTGAGTACCGGGACTGGTATTTTTTTGTGTGTAGCAGGAAAAATGAAATTATTTGCTGCTGCGCAAAAATCAGGCGGTATTTTCAGTTGGGAAACGCTTTCATTTAAATCTGTACAGAAATTGTGAAGAAAAAATGAAAAATCACGAAAATACGTCTGTATATTTTGAGGATAGTTGATTTAGAAGGGTTAGTATGCTACAATAATGCATGTTAATACTTAATGCGAACTGTCTTTAAGGTAAAAATGCATACCTTTATATAGGGGAGTAAAGGGATGTTCATGAATAGAAGGGAGCATCTTTTGAATATGAAAAATAAATATCTGACAAAATGTTTATGTATTACTATGGCAGCTGCTATATCCTTTACAGGAACGGCCAGTGTTTTTGCCTCAGAAGAGACAGCCTTGTCAGAAACAGAAACAGCTGCCCGGGAAGCGGCAGCAGAGTCGATTTCATCAGAGCCGGCACAGGCATCGGCAGAGATACCTTCAGCGCTCCAGAGACTACATCAGAGCCGGTACAGGTACCAGCAGAGTCTGTACAGACGCCATCAGAGCCCACAGAAACACCAGCTGAGCCTACACAGATTCCATCAGAGCCTAACTACACCAGATCATATACCTACAGATGACAACCGGCTTCCAAAGTT
>ENA-OQAA01000420-OQAA01000420.1-human-gut-metagenome-genome-assembly--contig:-NODE-420-length-29770-cov-2.284081_pt1 | contig 29770 bp, 28 predicted proteins | sample MGYA00242489_ERZ504515 | MGnify/ENA primary metagenome ERZ504515 (study PRJEB26092, sample SAMD00036237) | human gut metagenome | host: Homo sapiens | study: EMG produced TPA metagenomics assembly of... | reverse complement strand
ATTTACCATGAAGAACGAAGAAACCGTGTCCCTTGATATTCCAGTGGAAACCACGAAGGTTCGTATAGAATACTTGGTAGTCCGCCAATAATTGTTTCAAGCTTGCTACTACGTTACTTACCGCTGACGCATCTAAATGAAGATAATCTAATGTTTTCATACTGCTATTTTTTAATTGTTATACTTTTCGTTTTTCTTATATTGCAAAGATATGGCAAATATAAACAACTGTCAAACAGATAATTCCTATACATATATAGATAAAATCTATATTTAAACGATCAGCAAGAAGACTTGCGATAGAACTTGGGTTTCTATTTACCCAATTTAAACTTATATCCTGCGGTAAGAGCCAAAGTATGGTAATTCGCCTCGATCGATCCTCCTTATGCTCTTTACCTAACGATACATCATAGCCAAAATTGATAAAGCATTGTTTTATTTCCACACCTACAGTGGCACTTATCCCCCAATCAAAAGCACGAAGCCCTTCACAGATCATGGGTATAAAACTTAGCGGATTCTTCCGAAGCGACAGACCATCCCCCGAACATTCCTTTATCCAATACGCTTACGGTATATAAGGGCCTACTCCAACATTCAAACGAATATCCTCAGCTAATTTGAATGAGAAATTAAGCCAATAATCGGTAATTGCAAGAAATTTCGTGTCACCTTATTTGAGTAATCATACGCATATCCATACGGATCATAAGTAGGTCCCGGCACTGCCCACCAATAACACCCATATCCATATCCGGGAAATTTGTCATTACTATATCCCCTTTGCGTATAATACAAACCTGACTTCAGAGAGAGAAATTCCGGCTTCAACTGATATTCCACTCCTACCCCAATCTTCCAACTCGGTTTCCAATCAACCATTGGACCCGCCTTCATCACTGTCATACCCGCTTCCGGAACTACCGACCACTGGGCTTGTACCGATATTACACCCAACATTAACACCATCGCAAATAATACAACTCTTTTCATATACTTTTTATTTTGATAAAATAATCGAACGACATATATGAATAAGACATGAAACAATAAAAAACCCCTATTGGCACCAACAGAAAAAGGCCGGAATCACTTCCGACCTTCTCCAAACGCAATGAATCACCTTTTTTACTTCTTGCAATCGCAAGTTGAATATGCTACTAACATCCAAACCAACTTCTCTTGTTCTTTCAGATAATCGCTCATCAAAGCGACCGTAGCCTCATCTCCCGCCCCGGATGCCAAGGAAAGAAGTTTACGTTCCTCATCGATCAAATGACCATACGTATCAAGAATATTCTTTAACGCCTCGTCACCACAGGACACGCCTGATACCTCTTTTACACGGGCTACTTTCAGGTACTCGCTGAACTTGTTCTCCGGCTCGCCTCCCAACATCAGGATACGTTCCGCCAACTCGTCAACCTTCTCGGCAGCGTTGTTGTACATATCCTCGAATTTACCATGAAGAACGAAGAAACCGTGTCCCTTGATATTCCAGTGGAAACCACGAAGGTTCGTATAGAATACTTGGTAGTCCGCCAATAATTGTTTCAAGCTTGCTACTACGTTACTTACCGCTGATGCGTCTAAGTGGATATAATCTAATGTTCTCATAATTGCTACTTTTTAATTTGTTATACTTTTTGCTTTTCTTGTACCACAAAGATACGGCAAGTATAAGTAGCTGTCAAACAGATAATTTTTATATCAAGATAGAGGAAATTTATTAAACTATTCCATACAATAAGTATGCAAATGACATGAATACATAAATAATTGGATACTAACATTTTAAAAAGACGATTATCATTTTCGAAAAACACGTACGTGTTTTTTGAAAAGTCGTACATGTTTTTCGGGAAACACGTACGACTTTTTACAGAATCATACGGCAAGGAACTAGAACATACATAAAAATATACGATAAGTCTCCCTTTTTCAGGGGGCCCAAAAGCATTTCCCCCAAAATCCCCTACTCGAATTATCGCTGTGGTTTTAGAGAGCCGTAAAAGTTACTTGATAAAGAAAGAAACCGGACGAACACCTATAAAAACTTAAGCAAAAAGGTTACCTTCGCGGAAACAAGATTTCGCTTTGGAAGTACAAGAATTATTGAAACTATATGCCGCTCACCCGCAAGTGACGGCGCTGGACACCTTACTGAAAAACGATACGTCCCGCAATATATTCCTAAAGGGACTGAATGGCTCGGGTCCGGCAATGACGATCGCCTCTCTTTTTACGAAAGGAAGGGGGAGTTATGTGTGCGTGTTGAACGACCAAGAGGAAGCCGGCTATTTCTATCACGACTTGATGCAACTTACCGCCAGCAATGAGGTATACTTCTTCCCATCCGCTTACCGGAGGGCCATCAAGTACGGGCATGTCGATCCGGCGAACGAGATCCTGCGCACCGAGGTACTCAGCCGGTTGCAAGACCCGGACGCCTCTTTCGTGATCGTCACGTATCCGGACGCTTGGCGGAACGAGTCGTGGCCCGGGAGGTATTGAAGGAGAATACCTTAAAGATCAGCGTGGGCGAGAAGCTGGATAATATGTTTGTCTCCGACGTGCTGGACGAGTATGGCTTCGAGCAGGTCGACTATGTATATGAGCCGGGGCAGTACGCCCTCCGTGGCAGTATCCTCGACGTTTTCTCTTTCTCCAACGAGTTTCCTTACCGTATAGACTTTTTCGGCGACGAGGTGGAGACCATCCGTACGTTCGACGTGGAGACGCAACTCAGCAAGGAGAAACTGGACAGCATCTATATCGTACCGGAGATGAGCAAGAACGCCATGGATAGTAATTCCTTGCTAGGCTCCCTTCCCCGGAACACCTGCATAGCGGCGAGAGATCTCGCATGGTGCAAGGAGCGCATCGGAAGCGTATGGAACGACGATCCGGTGGTAGCCGACGAGGAATCCTTCGCCGATATCGACCAGATGCGGAAGAAATTAGTCCGGGGCGAGGACTTCCTACGGGAGGTCTTGGATTTCCGTCGCATCCATTTCGGGGCACGGCCGATGGGAACGGCGGACGCTACCATCCATTTCTCTACGCAAACGCAGCCGATCTATCATAAGAATTTCGACCGGGTGAGCGAGTCGTTCCATAAATACCTCGACGAGGGCTATACATTATATATATTGAGCGATCAAGAGAAACAAGCCAACCGTATCCGGATGATTTTCGAGGATAGGGCGACAATATCCCTTTCACCGCCGTAAACCGCACGATACACGAGGGATTCGCCGACGATACGCTACGCATCTGCTTTTTCACCGACCATCAATTGTTCGACCGCTTCCACAAGTTCAACTTGAAGAGCGATAAGGCACGAAGCGGAAAGATCACCCTTTCGCTCAAGGAGCTGAACCAGTTCTCGCAGGGGGATTATATCGTACATATCGACCATGGCGTAGGACAGTTCGGAGGCTTGGTACGCACCGAGGTGAACGGTAAGATGCAAGAGGCCATCAAATTGATTTATCAGAATAACGATATTATATTCGTCAGCATCCATTCCCTGCATAAATTATCGAAATACAAGGGGAAAGAGAGCGGCGAGCCGCCTAAGTTGAGCAAGCTCGGCACAGGCGCTTGGGAAAAGATGAAGGAACGTACCAAGGCGAAGGTGAAGGATATCGCCCGGGACCTGATCCTCCTCTATTCCAAACGCAAGCAAGAGACGGGTTTCGCCTACACGCCGGACAGCTTCATGCAGCATGAGCTGGAAGCCAGCTTCATCTATGAGGACACGCCGGACCAGATGAAGGCTACCGCCGAGGTCAAGGCGGATATGAAAGTACCCGTCCGATGGACCGGTTGATTTGTGGAGACGTTGGTTTCGGAAAGACCGAGGTGGCTATCCGCGCGGCATTCAAGGCGGTATCGGACAATAAGCAGGTGGCCGTGTTGGTACCCACCACCGTACTGGCTTTCCAGCATTACCAGACGTTTTGTGAGCGCTTGAAGGATTTCCCTTGCAAGATCGATTATATCAGCCGGGCCCGTACGGCCGCACAAATCAAGGCTACCTTGAAAGAGCTGAAAGAGGGCGAGGTGAATATCTTGATCGGTACCCACCGGATCGTCGGCAAGGATGTACGTTTCAAGGATCTGGGCTTGCTTATCATCGACGAGGAGCAGAAGTTCGGGGTATCCGTCAAGGAGAAGCTTCGGCAGCTGAAGGTGAACGTGGACACCTTGACAATGACGGCCACCCCAATCCCCCGTACCCTACAGTTCTCCTTGATGGGGGCCCGGGATCTTTCCAGCATCACCACGCCACCGCCCAACCGTTATCCCGTGCAGACGGAGGTGGAGCGTTTCAATCCCGATATCATCCGGGAAGCGATCAATTTCGAGATGAGCCGGAACGGGCAGGTATTCTTCATCAACAACCGTATCCAGAACATTTACGAGATGGAAGCCTTGGTACGGCGGGAAGTCCCCGACGCACGGGTAGCCGTGGGGCACGGGCAGATGGAGCCGGAGAAGCTGGAGAAGATCATCCTCGACTTCGTGAACTATGAATACGACGTATTGATCGCTACCAGTATCGTGGAGAGCGGCATCGACGTGCCCAACGCCAATACGATCATCATCAACAACGCCCAGCAATTCGGGCTTAGCGACCTCCATCAGCTACGCGGACGTGTAGGACGAAGCAACCGGAAAGCCTTCTGCTACCTCCTTTCCCCGCCCCTCACCTCGCTGACGCAGGAGGCACGGCGCAGGTTGCAAGCGATCGAGAACTTCTCCGAGCTGGGTAGCGGTATCCATATCGCCATGCAAGACCTCGATATCCGGGGGGCCGGCAATATGTTGGGGGCCGAGCAAAGCGGTTTCATAGCGGATCTGGGTTACGAGACGTACCAGAAGATCTTGGAGGAGGCGGTAGACGAGTTGAAAAGCGAGGAATTCGCCGATCTTTACGCCGATAACACCGAAGGGCACCGGGATACGGGCAGCGAGTACGTCCGGGAGACCTATATCGAAAGCGACCTGGAATTGATGTTCCCTCCCACCTACATCCCCAACGACTCGGAGCGTATCTCCCTATACCGGGAGTTGGATAATATGGAGGAGGAACGTGATATCCTCGCCTTTACGGAGCGCTTGAAAGACCGCTTCGGCAAGATACCGAAGGAGGGCAAGGAGTTGATCCGGATCGTGCGCCTCCGTCGTATGGCCAAGAAACTGGGTATGGAGAAGGTGATCCTGAAGAAAGGGCAGATGAGCCTCTTCTTGGTGAATAACCCGGACAGCCCGTATTACCAAAGCGAGGCGTTCGGCAAGCTGCTGGGCTTCATCCAAAAGCATCCCCGTGAATGCAACCTCCGGGAGCAGAATGGCAAGCGAAGTATCGTGATCAAGAACGTCCCTACGGTGGAAGCGGCATGCGGCTACCTGCAAGAGATGGAAAAAATAAACTCAACCAACTTTTGACACATCCTCTTACAAACACGAAAAGATATGGAAAAGAAAACGATTATAGACCTTTTTGAGAGTTCAGCCAAGCGATTCCCGAGTAATCCTTTTTTATGGGAGAAGACGGGCAAGCGATTCGAGCCAACCACTTACGCCGAGGTTCGCGACCTCGTCTATGAGGAAGGCGCCGGCCTCATATCGCTGGGTGTGCGAAAGGGGGATAATATGGCTTTACTGAGCGAAGGGCGCAACGCGTGGATCATCGGCGAGCTGGCCATGTTCTACGCCGGGGCGACGAACGTGCCCCTATCGATCAAGCTGGAGGAGGCGAACGACCTCCTGTTCCGTCTCGTCCACGCCGACGTGAAATATATCATGGTATCGGGCCAGCAACTCAAGAAAATCCGGGCGATCAAGGATCAGCTCCCCGCCGTACGGAAGATCATCGTACTCGATGAGCAAGCGGAATACCAAGACCGTGAGATGTCGCTGTCCGAGATACGCCGGATGGGGAAGGTCTATCTGGGTATTCATCCGATAGAGGAGTTCTTGGCGATCGGGCAATCGCTGGGCAACGATGATTACGCCACCATCACCTATACCTCCGGCACGACCGCCGATCCGAAAGGCGTGATCCTCACCCACCGTAACTATACGGCGAACGTGGAGCAAGCGCTCACTTGCGTGGATATAGACGATACGTGGCGTACGTTGGTGATACTCCCGCTGGACCATTGCTTCGCCCACGTGGTAGGATTCTACATCTTCATGTCGAAGGGAGCTCGGTAGCTACCGTGCAGGTAGGGCGTACCGGTATGGAGACCTTGAAGAATATCCCTATCAATATAAAGGAGTTCAAGCCGTACCTGATACTGAGCGTCCCCGCCTTGGCGAAGAACTTCAAGAAGAATATCGAGCAAGGTATCCGAGCGCGAGGCAAGAACGCCGTCCGCCTTTTCAACCTAGCCTTACGGATCGGTTATATCTATAACGGGGATAGCGACGAGGAGGAAGGAAAAGGTTTCCGCGTCCTCTTGAAGCCACTGGTCCGTTTGTTCGACAAGCTATTGTTCGCGAAAGTCCGTGAGAACTTCGGGGGCGAGCTGAAGTTCTTTATCGGAGGGGGCGCCTTGCTGGATAAGGACTTGCAGAAGTTCTATTACGCCTTGGGAATCCCGATGTACCAAGGATACGGGCTGAGCGAGGCGACACCGATCATCTCGACCAACGGCCCCCGCCGCCATACCTTCGGTAGTAGCGGCGTATTGGTGCGGCCCCTCGACCTAAAGATCTGCGACATGGACGGCAACGTACTTCCTCCGGGAGAGAAAGGCGAGATCGTCATCCGGGGAGAGAACGTGATGGCCGGCTACTGGAAGAACCCGGCATCGACGGCCGATACCGTAAAGGAGGGTTGGCTGTACACCGGGGATATGGGATATATGCGTGACGGGCTTCTTTATGTGTTGGGGCGTTTCAAGAGCCTGCTGATCGGAAGCGACGGGGAGAAATACAGTCCGGAGGGTATAGAGGAGGCCTTGGTAGAGCATTCCTCTTGCATCGACCAGCTGATCCTATACAATAACCAGAGTCCGTACACGACCGCCCTGTTGGTCCCTAACAAAGAACGGTTGAGGAAGCATCTGGCCCACCAGAATCTGGACCTTACGAGCGATCAAGCCGAGAAGAGGCCATCCGTATCATCCAGCGCCAGATCGACCGTTTCCGCAAGGGAGGCGACCTGTCCACTCTATTCCCGGATCGTTGGTTGCCGACCACCTTCGCCATCCTCCCCGAGCCTTTCACCGAGCAAAACGGCATGGTAAACAGCACCATGAAGATCGTCCGGGGCAAGGTAGAGAAAGCCTACGCCGCCCGTATCGCCCAGCTCTATACCCCCGAGGGAAGAACCCGCAGAACAAGTGGAACAAGGAGGCGTTGTAGAGACGCGGCGTGCTCGCCTACTCCATGCGTCCCCGAGAAGGCTCCCTAAGCACGAAGCAGTATTACAACCCGGAATATTATCCGTTCTTGGTTCCTACGTTAGATGACAATGGCAAGCAGATCGGGGATCTGGTACAGCCCGAGGGCGGCACACGTATCATCGTGATCAAGAAGAAATGATTTATCGGCGAGGCCCGGCCACCAAGGTTGGGCCTCGCATTTTCTAAAGATTCCACCGCGCACCTGCCGCGAGGTGCCGCATTTCCCCAAGATCGACCGCGCCACCCGATGTACCCCCGTACTTTCCAAGATTCGACCGTGCACCCGCCGCAAGGTCTCGCATTTCCCCAAGATTCCGTTTCGCGCCCGATGTAAGCCCCGTATTTTCCCAAGATTCGACTTTTCACCTGCCGCGAGGTCGAATCCGCGAAAAATACGGTAGTTTCCAGAGCTATATCCACCGATTTGTCTTACCTTTAGCCAGTATTAAACCTGATCATGGATCTAAATCAACAAGAAAATGGAAAAGATTACAAAAGTAAAAGACATTAACATCACGAAATTGAACAACGCCGAGTACCGAACCTTCATGGCCCGCTACGGGAACCTGCTCGCGGGTGGCGGAGGCGACTCGGAATCTCCCGACGAGATCAGCTTCGACCCGAACGACCCGCTGGGCATCCCCCAAGAACTTCGTACGGCCTTCGCCACCGATTTCGCCCTGTTGACCGACGCGTGAACCAATCCTCGGCCAGCGAGGAGACCGCGCAGATGTCCGCCCTCGACAAGGAGAGGATGATCTCTTGATCTTCATTACTTCCACTATTACCCAAATGACGAAAAGCCCGCTGGCGGCGCAACGCACGGCGGCCGAGAAGCTATACCTTCCCGTAAAGCCCTACATCGGAGCCGCGCGCCTCGCCAACTTGCAGGAGACGGCCGCCATCGAGGGCTTGCTGGTAGACCTCGACAAGGCCGGGATGCCCGAGGCGCTGGCGGCGATCAACCTCACCGAAGTAGTAGCAGCGCTGAAAGAGAAGAACAAGCAATACGCCACGCTCACCGAGCAACGCGCCAACGCCAAGGCGGACGACCCCGTAGAGAGCGCCAAGAAAATCCGCCTACGCATGGACGAGGAATACGACGAGATGTCCACCTACGCCTTCGCGCAAAGCGTGGTGAAGCCCACTCAAGAGACCGCCGCCTTCATCAACCGCCTCAACGCGCTGGTCGACGAGACGAACGCCCTCTACAACCAACGCATAGCGCAGGCGAGGGCCGCAGCCGCCAAGAAACAAGAAGGCGACAAGCCGCTACCGACAGCGACTCGCCATCAGAGATATAAAATAATGAAGATCTTTTTCGTTAAATAATGAAGCTCGCGTTTTCTACCGCCGGGTTTCCCATCGAGCGGTGGGAAACCGGTGATTAATGATTATTAATAGCCTCTCCCCCCTCCCTCCCACGAAAAAAACATACCTTTGCCAACAGTATTATCCGTGAAGGAATAACGAGACATTTACATGATAAGATCTATTCGCTATATCACTTTGCTAGTCCTGTTACAATTCGTGACCGGCATTTCCGTCCTATACGCCCAGAGCATAACTTCCGCATCCGGAATCGTGAGAGACTCCGTAAGCGGGGAACCCCTATCCTACGTATCCGTCATGTTCGAGAACTCGACGATCGGGGCGATGACCGACGATGACGGGGCTTTCAGCCTCCAGAATGACAAAGGGCTTACCCGGCTGGTCGTATCCTCGCTTGGATATGACAATAAGGTCGTAAACCTAAAGGCGGGGCAAAAGAACAACGCCCTCAACGTGCTCCTCCGGCCTACCTCGTTCGAGATTGCCGAGGTAGTCGTCAAGCCTAAACGTGAGAAATATTCCCGCAAGGACAACCCCGCCGTGGAACTGATCAAGAAAGTCATAGAGCATAAGAACGACAACCGCATCGAGGCGAAGGACGAGTACCAAAGCGAGGTGTACGAGAAGCTCAGCATGTCGCTGGACGACTTCAACCCCAATCTCGAGAAGAATAAGTTCCTGAAGAAATTCAAGTTCATCAAGAACTATCTGGATACCTCGGAGTTCAACGGGAAACCGATCCTGACGATCTCCGTCCGTGAGACGATCTCCGACCAATACTACCGCAAACATCCCAAGGCGGAGAAGACGATCACCAAGGCCAAGCGCCAGCAGGGTATCGACAAGACCTTGGACGATGGAGGCGCCATCACCGCCAACCTTGAGGAGATATTCAAGGGCGTCAATATCTTCGACAACAATATCAATATCTTGTTGAACCGTTTCGTGAGCCCGCTGTCTTCCACGCTGGCCGTCTCCTATTACAAATATTATATCATGGATACGGTGGACGTTGCCGGAGATAAATGTGTGGATCTCGCCTTCGTGCCCGTAAACAGCCAGAGTTACGGCTTCACGGGCCGCTTGTACATCACGCTGGACGGTAATTACGCCGTCAAGAAATTCCTCTTGAACACCCCGGCGAACATCAACCTCAACTGGGTGGACAAGCTCCGGATCGAGCAAGAGTTCAAGCGGATGCCGGATAGCACTTGGGTGCTCGCCAACGAGAATACCTACGTTAATTTCTATATCGTAAAAGGGGCGCAACAGCTCTATGCCCACCAGCTAAGGAATTTCGATAAGTATCAGTTCGACGTGCAGAACGCCGACTCGATCTTCGGCCTTCTCGGTCCGATCCATGAGTTGCCCGAAGCCACCGCCCAGACCGACACCTTCTGGATACACAACCGCCATGTCCCCTTGAAAGAGAAAGAGAGCGCCTTGGACGACTTGCTGGCGCAACTTCGCAAGGTACCGGCTTTCAACGTGATCATCAAGACCGCGAGATATTGATCACCGGTTATATCCCGACCACGGCGGACAAGGATAAGAGCAAGTTCGATTTCGGACCGATGAATACCACGTTCAGCGCCAACCATCTGGAGGGCTTCCGCATGCGTGTGGGAGGTATGACGACGGCAAACCTCAACCCGCACTGGTTCGGTAGCGGTTATCTGGCCTATGGCGTAAACGACCGTAAGCTAAAGTATAACGCCAAGCTGACGTATAGCGTGAACAAGAAGAAATATCACGAGGGAGAAAGCCCGGTGAACAATATCTCTGCGATCCAAGAGTACGACGTATATACGCCTGGTCAGGACTTCCTCTTCACCAGCAAGGATAATATGTTCGTGGCATGGAAGGTGGGCGAGCCCGTCACCATGATGCAATACATCCGCAAGACCATGCTCCAGTACCAGAAGGAATGGCTGAATGGCCTGACCCTTACCACTTGGGCGCGGAACGAGAACAACGAGGCGGCCGGAACGCTCCGCTACGACCGTTACGACGCCGACGGGACATTGACGAACCTAAAGAGTTTCACCAACACGGAGCTAGGGACCAGCTTCGTTTCGCCCCGGGCGAGCGTGCCTATAACGGACGAGAGGGTAAGAACTCGCTTTTCAACCTCTCGAAAGACGCTCCCGTATTCAAGCTATCCCATCAGATGGGATTGAAGAACGTGTTGGGGAGCGACTTCAACTACAACCATACGGAGATCAGCGCCGAGAAACGGATCTGGCTCTCTTCCTTCGGACATATCGACGCCTTGGTGACGGCGGGCAAGGTATGGGACAAGGTTCCTTTCCCCTTGCTCATCATGCCGAATACCAACCAGTCCATCACGATCCAGCCGCAAGCCTTCAACATGATGCGTGCGCTGGAGTTCGTAAGCGACCAGTATGTTTCGTTCTACTTCACGTATTATATGAAGGGATGGATCTTAAACCGTATTCCCGGCGTGAAGTGGCTACGTTTGCGTGAGGTGATATCGTTCAGCGGTTTCTACGGAGGACTGACCGATAAGAATAACCCGGCCTTGGACCCGACGGGACTATACCGCTTCCCCGAGGGAACCTCGCCGATGGGCCGTACGCCTTACCTTGAGGCCAGCGTAGGTCTGGAGAACATCTTCAAGATATTACGGATCGATTATTACCGCCGGTTGACGTATCTGGACCAACCGAATATCAAGAAGGGGGGCGTGCGTATAGCGCTGCGGTTCTCCTTCTAAGAGTTGACAGTTGAGAATTGACAGTTGACAGTTAAATGTAGGAGAGATAAGAAAATGGGGGAGTTGGAACGCAGACCGAACGCATGGGCGTTGACGCCGCTGGTGGTATTCTTATTGACTTATTTGGTGGTGTCTATCGTGGCGGGGGATTTCTATAAGATGCCGATAACGGTAGCCTTCGTCATCTCCTCGATCGTAGCGATAGCGATCTCCAAGGGAGGCAAATTAAGCAACCGTATCGAGCAGTTCTGCCGGGGGGCGGCCAACAGCAATATCATGCTGATGGTATTGATCTTCATCCTCGCCGGGGCCTTCGCCCAGACTGCCAAGGCGATGGGTGCCGTAGACGCTACCGTGAATCTGGCGATGTCCATCCTGCCCGGTAACCTGTTGGCGGCCGGAATCTTCCTAGCCGCTTGCTTCATATCCATCTCGGTAGGTACGTCGGTGGGCACGATCGTGGCCTTGGCCCCGGTAGCCGTCGGTATAGCGGACAAGACGGGGATGCCGGACGCCCTTATGCTGGGTGTCGTGGTAAGCGGCGCCATGTTCGGCGATAACCTGTCGTTCATATCCGATACGACCATCGTAGCTACCCGCACGCAGGGTTGCCAGATGTCCGATAAGTTCAAGGTGAATATCCGTATCGCCCTCCCGATAGCGATCCTGACCGGATTGATATACGTGCTGGTGGGAAGCGGCGTGGAGAACGCTTACGCTCCGGCCCCGATCGAATGGGTCAAGGTGATCCCTTATCTGGTGGTATTGGTAACCGCCGTTTGCGGGATCAATGTCATGCTGGTGCTATTCATCGGGATCGTCCTGTCCGGTATAGTAGGTCTGTGGACCGGTAGCTTTGATATCTGGGGCTGGAACGCCTCCATGGGATTAGGTATCACCAATATGGGCGAGCTGATTATCGTGACGCTTCTGGCAGGAGGCATGTTGGAGATGATCCGTTATAACGGGGGTATCGACTGGATCATCCGCAAGCTTACCTCCCGCATCCATTCCTCCAAGGGGGCCGAGATGAGCATAGCGGCCTTGGTGAGCTTCGCCAACCTCTGCACGGCCAACAATACGATCGCCCTCATCATGGCCGGCCCGATCGCCAAAGATATAGCGGACCGGTTCAAGATAGATCCCCGCCGCAGCGCCAGCCTATTGGATATCTTCTCTTGCTTCGTACAGGGAATCATCCCCTACGGCGCCCAGATGTTGATGGCCGCCGGACTCGGGCATGTCTCCCCTATCGAGATCATGCAATATCTTTACTACCCGTATCTATTGGGAGCAGGCGCCTTATTGGCGATCTTATTCAATTATCCGAGGAAATATACACTCGTATAGACTGCCCGTCCTTACGAAAAAACACAATAGTATTCAAAGCAAAAAGACTATTGTGTCCGGGATTGAATACTATTGTGTTCGCTGATGAATACTACTGTGTTCAGGTGGGAACACGGTAGTGTTTGGGAGCGAAGGGAATACCGCTGTCGGATTAGCCGAACAAATCCAGCGTAAGCTGTTTCTTCGCGGCTTCCAGTTTACGAAGATGCCGCTTGCCTTGAGGGGTGACGATCTCCATCTTATCGAAACGGGTACGTATCACCGTAGTCACGGTATAGCTCACGTTGACCACCTCTCCTAGCTCCGACAGACGGCGAGCGATCTCCAAGACGCAATCGATGCACATACCGCTCGTGAACGAGATCTTGTCCTCGAACATCTGTTTCTTGAAATCCTCATCTTGCATATAGAAATCGATCGTCTCGCCTCCCTTGTTGTAGATACCTTTCCACCGATACTTACTATCTTTCAGTACCGGCGAGATGATCTCTATCGTGGCCTTATTATCCTTGACCGTAGCAGATCGTCGCTACGCAAGATAAAATAATCGAACTGGTCCCGTTTCACCTCCAGCGAACCGGAACGGTTACGATCCTTCTCGTTCAACTCACGTACCGAGATTTTCGTCACCTTCGGATACCCTTTCAAAGCCTCGTAGAAATTAGACTTGCACTTGCAGAAACGGGGCGAGGCGTTCAACAGGTCGATCAAGCGGTGTGAAGGCGTAACCCCCGGAGTCTTCAGCCGTAGTTCACGGCGTAACTTGAACAGCTCACGCTGCATCTCCTCCTCGTCCGCCGGCGTACGATCCATCAGCGGCTGTCCACCCACCGACAAGGAAGGACGGGTCAATATCTGCATCACCAAGTTCAACACGATAGAGATAGAGCGGCTACTCTCCCAGCCACGCCCAGCTTCTCACGGAAACCACCCTCCTTATCGTAAGGCTCGTTGTAAACCGTCAGCTTCACGTCCAGCATATCCGCCAAGGAACGTATCAGCGTAAGAATCTCCTTCTCACACCGGTGCTTGGTCATGGCATCCATATAATTGGATTTATTATTAAAGGAATAACGTATCTCCAGCTTATTCGCGAATTTTAGAATAGAGTCACTCATTTGTTTCTAGTTTTTCGGTTCTTCTTTCGGTTTACGATCAAAAAAACGGGTTCTTCGACGAGGCGCTGACCGGTATCGCCATCACGCATTTACAGTCTCCCAACAGCCCCAGTCGTTGGGCCGCCAAGCCGGCGCTGAACATGACACGAGTATCCACACGCAGGTCCGCCGCCGTAGCGCAAGCCGAGCCGATAGCGATACCCAGATCGACGGAATTAATAGCGCACGGAACCAAGTCCGGCTTCTCCACGCAGGTATCGAAACCGCAATGGGCGCAGTTCAAGCTTGTACTTTCTGGGAGGTACCGATAATCACCACGGCGTCGGCACTCTTTATATTCTCGGCGTCACGGAGCAGGAACTTGAATCCGGTCTCGGCCGCTATCCGGATCATCTCATCGGACAAGCGCAAAATATCCCCATCCGTCACCATCGCTATCTCTATGATATCAATACCCTTGCCTTTAGGAGCCGTGCGAGCGGCTGTCATCATACGGCGTGCGGCCTGTAACACAAGCTCATGCCTGATTTCTCTTTCGTTCTGTATCATATCCTTCTAAATTCAGTGAAACAAAATTAAGCAAAATATACGAAACCAAGGCAAACATATGAGGATAGAATTCATAATTCAAGATTAGTCATTCGGTCCGTGGCCTTAAAGGGATAAGCCGGGTATTCATAAATACTGAAGCGAGGCTCCGTCTCTCCCTCGCAATAATTCCAGATCGTACGGTACTCATTGACATCCTCGCCCATCTCCTTCAATTGCCTAAGGTAAGCGGCCACGGATTTATTCTCCACGATATAAACCTCACCCATTTGATCGATAATCGGGCTATGCCGACGGCTCCCGTCGTGATCGAACTTAAGAATCCGCTTTCCCTCGGAAGTCAGGCCTATGGTATGGAAAGTCATGCTCTTACCAATAGCGGGCAAGTTCAATACATTACGATCCGTACCTGCGAACAACAACCCGTTTTCCTTCAGGAAACGAACCAAACGCTTGCCTAAAGGACGTTGGTTACGGATCATATCATACAACTCCGCCTGTTTCTCCTTCGGCACCTGCCCGAAGATCTTCTCCTCACGAGCCTCTTGCAACGAGCGGCTATTCGGGGTGTAAACCGCATAATTCTCCCGGAATCCTTTCACGGAGAACGTATAATAGCAAACCACCCCAAGGGCGTTTAAGGTCTGCCGTAATTTCGCCGTATGTCCCTTACGGGAAGCCGAAACCGTATATACCAACTGATTCGTGATCGTCCAGCCCGCCGCCAAGATCGCCTCGATAGCGTGCCTCGCCTCCGGTGTCGCCTCTAGTGGAGACTGGAAATGCGTTTGTATATAGAACTGGCTCACGCCGATAGCGGAAGCCTTCTCCTTGAACTCCCTCAATATACCGACCAACTCATCGGTCACACGCAGCGAAGATAAGCCAGCAACCGGAACCTAGCCGTACCCGTTGCAGCTCGGCGTACTTCTCGCCCTCCGGACGGCTCTCGTTCGCCTTCCGTTTCCGCACCGCCATCTTATATACCGCCTCCAATATCTTACGCAAGGTAGCGTTCTGGCTCATCAAGGCATCCCCGCCCGTTATCAGGATATCCCGTAGCTGGGCGTCTTCCTCGAAATAACGCATCAGACGACGTAACTTCCGGTCCCAACTCTCCTTAGGCTTCAGGACCTCGAAATCGAAATTCAACCGCTCGCTCTGGAAATCATACATGCGCTGGCAAGAAGCGCACAATCCACCGCAGGCACGCCCCATCGAATCGGGGATCAAGATCGCCACCTCCGGATACCTCCGGTGTATATTATGTCCCTCCGGCAATAGCAACCCGCCGCATTCGGCTCATCGGCAACGACCATGTCTTCCTTTTCCCACGCCTTAATGCTTCCATACGTATCTACCAGCTCGTTCGAGTACATGATGTACGATCGCACCGTAGCGTCGTCATACCCCTCATGTTCTATATTTAATAGGGAAAGATAATAAGGAGTCACAAAAAAGGGCATCCCCTTCTTTTTGGCCACGGGCCAAATAAGCTCATCGTCTCGTCCGACAGGGAATATCCCAAAAAGAAGTTCAATTCCGTAGGACTCTTGATCGCCATCGACAAATGGAAACGAGCGGTATTCCACCATTCACGTACCCGGGCCTCTTTCTCCTCATAGGAGATGCCCTCGGCGAACTGAAAACGTGACGAAGGGCTATGGCGTCTTTCTATCTTCTTGATCAAGCAAGAGATGATACGCTCCTTGTTCCTCTCACGGATAGCGATTACCTCCGGGTCAAGCCCGGTCGGCCAACGGCTCATCTGCCTTTTCACCAATGCCCGGTCCGGTAGGATCTCAACCGGATATTCCAATAAATCAAACTGATGGTATAGGTCAATGAATAAATCAGGAGAGACCTCATTTTCCAAATGGCCGATCAGGAACTGCCAAAGATAAGTGACCGTCCGCACCGGAAGACGCTCGCCCGTAGACAGCTCGTCCACGAAAGTATCATCATGCTCAATCAAAAGAAGGATACGTCTCGCCACCGCCATTCCTACGTTTTCTTGGGTACTTTCCTTTTCCGTGAGCCGGGATAAAATAAGAGAACGCAAAGCATCCTTAAAATACTTTGCGTTCTCACTTTCTTCCGCTAAGGTCACCAACCAAGGGAAGCTCTGATTATATACTTTTTTTTAGTTTAGAAATGTCGGATACAAGATGTTCTTTTTTTTATCATAAGCATGTCATTTTTTGTAGATTAGAATACATTTTGTAAAGCGCCCTCTTGACGATTTTCTACAAAAATAACAAAAAATACGGCAAAATGCCGTTTATACAAATCTAAAACATCTTAATAAATCCTTACCATACGATCGACGGACAATACTGCGATATCGTATTTTTCAATACCTTTAGATTGATCGGCTTCGTGATAAAACCGGAAGCCCCGGCTTCTTTAGCGGCTTCCATATCAGAGTCGAATACATAAGCCGACTGCATGATTACGGGGATATCTTTCGATAGCTTACGGATTTCTTTCAAAGACTCGATACCCGTCATCTCAGGCATCTTTATATCCATCAAGATCAAGTCCACCTCGTTTTCCTTAAAGAGAGCCAAAGCTTCCAAACCAGTTTTAGCACGGATCAAATTACAATATTTATGTAAAATGGTCTTCAGAAGTAAATAATTACTTCCTCATCCTCCGCGATTAGCAACGTGGGCTTTCCTCCACTCAAATCATTTTTCACATCCATATATATAACGTTTATTCTTTTAATCAAAATCAAATAAACTCTGATGAAGCAAAGATAAAACAAATATTAGAAAGTAGACATAAAATTCAAGGAGATATGAGTATTCGGGGAAGTTCTTTTTCCACCCATGCTAGAAAGTTACGTCTATACCTCCCATAAATATCGCCTTCGGCATCGGGAATCCTTCGTTGATGGAATAACGGGTAGCCGTTAAATTCTCTCCTTTGACAAATAGATTCAAGCCTTTATCACGTGTACCGAAACGGTAGGCTGCCTTCGCATTCAAGGTTGTAAAATCTTCCTTCTCTGTACAACCTTCATTGGTATATAGATCAAAGATAGATTGTACATTTACATTTAAAGTAAAACGTCCCGGTTTATAAACAGCCCCTACATAAAATTTTTGACCGGGGGCACCAGGAATAGGCTTACTCATATGCAGATAACTGTAATTTAAGTTCATACTTAAATTCTCACAAATTTGATAACGAGTTTCAAACTCAATACCTTTATTTGTAAAGGTACCCGTATTTAGATTCTTGAAAGGAGGCCTATTATCCCCATTTACGCTCACCGAATAAATTATATCTTTCCCATCAATAAAAAATGCGGTTAACTCAGCATATAAATCACCACCCAAAAAAGATTGTCCGACAGCCACCTCATAATTCAACATACTCTCCGGTTTCAAATCTGGATTTGCAGCTCCCCACATATACATTTCACGAATATTGGGGCTACGAAAACCTTTAGAAACAGAAGCCCGAATCATATTTCCCTCAAAAGGACGAACAGTCACTCCCCCTTGAGGGACCCATTCTCCACCATAAGTACTGCTGTGCTCATAACGAACGCCGGCATTCAAACTTAACATATCAAACAAATCCTGTTGCATAATGACATATCCAGCCGTTTCATTCACAGTTTTGTCAACCAATTCTTTTTCAGAGCCATCGTTATTATCATTCCAAGCATGTCCACCCCAGTTTTTATAATCAATACCTACGGTAAAGTTATTCCCTTTAAACAAACGAAAAGACTCATATAATAAGACACCGACGTTGTGGTCATCAGATCGGAATAAATAAGTCAATGGTTTCTCTCCCGGATCGTAGCCATCATTAATCTTATGATTTCCCCAATTATAAAACAAACGTAAAGCCCCGCTCATTTTCCCATAATTATTTACCAAAGCCATAGATGCCGTACCACGCAGGATATCCATCTTATTATCTAATACAGGAGCCGAGGTCTTCCCTGGATTTTGAAATTTAGATTTAGCTAAGCTAACATCTCCTGTTATCTTATAATGTTCATTGAATGTATATCCCAAATTAGCAAAACCATTAGTAATATTAAAATCCGAATTCGGACGATGTCCGTCAGTACGATCATGGTTAATTGAGACAAAACTACTGAACTTCCCAACGTTAAAACCATTATTCACCATATATTTTTGTGTGTTATAGGAACCATACATCACACGGGCCTGCGTACGCCTTCCTTCTTGTTTATGATGACGAGTGATAATATTAACAACTCCTCCCATAGCGTTTGAGCCATATAATAAAGAACCCGGTCCACGGATAACTTCTACCCGCTCAACATCCGAAGCAACATATGTATCAGGTAATGCATGTCCGAACACACCTGCCCATTGCGGTTGTCCATCAAACAACATCAAAACCTTATTTCCACTCCCTACGCCACGAATATTTACGGTTCCAGCCGCTCCTTCCGAAACACCAAATCCTGTGATTCCTTTTTGTGTCACAAATAATCCCGGCACATACTCCGATAATACAGGAAGCAACGCCGATTCACTGCTAGCCTCAATCTCCTCCCGTTCGATGACCGAGATAGATAACGGCACACTGTTCCGGTTCACATGGATCTTGTTGGCGGAAACCACCACCCCTTTCAAATTGATCAGACTGTCAATCTCTGCCGGATCTATCGCAAATGCCATGGAGCCTATCAACAGTCCGAAAACCAGTAAAAGTTCTTTTCTCATATACTACTACATCTATAATATTTATCATTTTAAACATCCCTTAGTAGCACGTCTACTAAAAAACGTGTTACCAAACCCGCAAAAAAAAGCATTAATCCGCCCGGCTCATCACCAACTTACCATGCTTAATGCCTTTGATTGTCGTCAACTTATCCGACAATTCCGTCAAGCGGTGGGCCGTTCCCATCACCGTCACTATATGCAAGCAAAAATTCTGATTGATATAATACTGGGAAGACGACAAGATCACATCCTTATAATTTTGTTGGATACCCGTGATTTTCAAGGAGATCTCTTTCTTGACTTGGTCATACATGATCACGATCGTCCCGGCTACGATATGGTTGCATTGCCATTTACGTTCGGCTACATTCTTCTCTATCAGAAAACGAATCGCTTGCGAACGATTGGCGAAGCCATTCTCATTCACATATTGATCCAATGATTCCAACAGATTGTCTTCCAAAGAGACACCAAAACGTTTTAAAGACATAAACCCTTTTTTTATAATTTTCGATGTCAAAGGTAGTATTTTTTCAAGAATCTCGGTATTCTATCGGCAGGAAGAGGAAAAATTAGTCGTTAATCACGAAAATTCACTCCGGTATCCCACCATAAACGAGTACCTCCGGCATCCGGACCTCCCAGATACTCACACAAGGCGGAATACTGAGCCGGGTTACCAGAAATAATGCTAACCGGGAAATTCAAGCGACGAATCATCGTTCGCGTATCGATCTTTCCATTGCTTTTATTCACCAAACCGGGAACAAACGGGGATAACCGGTACGTCTCTGCTCCGCCCAAGCCTCACAGCCCTCGGGGTAACAAGCGATCCATTTTTGGGTAATGATCTTCTCCAGCTTGGTCTCCCTAGAGGCTTCTTCATCCCATGCCGGAGACACCAAGCAAAGCGCCTTCGCCGAATAGTCGGGAGTAAACGTATCCACGAAATCGGCGGCTACATGATCACTTTGTAAATAAGCGTTCGCCTCTCCTACCCTCCATTGATTGAACGATGATCGTACGCCTTGCTCATAGCAAGTCCCGGCATCCTCCCCGGACCAGCCCCGCAAGGCTGCCTCCGCACGTAAGAACCAAACTTCCGCAGGCGTCATTAAGATAGCGTCCGTTTTCTGGGTAATCGTGCTTCTCGAATGCTCACTATAGCGGGAATGATTAAATCCTGTCCCTTGCCGGATTCCCCGGTACTCCCCGGAATATCCCTGTCCGGTAGCAGGCTCAAAATAACGGGATAATCGAGGGTCTTTATATCCTTTAAGGATCGATTCCATATTAGCGTTCATAAAAACCTCTCCCCACGCCTTATTGATCTCCCCCAGCGGATTCGAGTAGCCGGTTCCGGCGGTAGAAACCGCGACGACCTCATAAGCCTCCTCCAGCAAACCGGCTGGATGTGTCAGCGACTTATGCGCCTCATCCCTTGCCTTATCAGGGTCGGCCATAGCGATACGAATCGCCAAGCGCAAACGTAATGAGTTGGCGAAACGCATCCATTCCCCAAACGTCCTGTAATTCTCCGGCATAATCATATCGAAACGAGAAAAGGTTTCCTCTCCATCATATTCAGACAGCAGGTGAATAGCCTCCCCCAAATCTTGGAAAAAAGCATAATAAGCGTCTTTCTGGGAATCCGGCATTACCCCGGCATCCGACTCCCCAAACTTTGTATACACGATCGGGCCATAATAATCCGAGATCCGATGCATGATCTCAACTTTCAGTATTTTAGCGATCGCATAGAAAGCCGGATATTTATCACGGGAATGATCTTCCGTCTGCTTTATCTCCGTCATGATATATCCATACGTATTATCCCACATCGTACCATTCCAGCCATCCTGCAAATTATAGACCGTATTCCCCAATCCTGCGTTGAAAAGGTTTAAAATCATGCATATAACCGGAAAACATATCCGCATTCAGATTTTGCATCGTCTGGAAATGCCAGTTCTTGCCACTCCCCCAATCATAATTAAAATAAATCCCCATCTGGACTACTTTTAGCCAGACACCGAAACGTATTATAATCATACGTTTTCTGCTCATCGGTAAAACCCGTATTATCGGTATTATACTCCTCGAATTTACCCGTACAGGAAAAAAAGGAGTAATACGGCCAACAGACCTGCCATCTTATTCAGAAATCTCGTCTTCATACGCTTAGAATGAAAGTTTCACATTAAAGCCGACACTTCTCGTAGTCGGTATCCCGAATATATCGATCCCTTGATTGCTATTGCTCGCCGAAAGCACGGCATCCGGATCAAATGGAGCCTTTTTATAAATAAAGAATAGATTCCGGGCGACAAAAGACAGTTCCGCCTTTTTAACAAATTGTTTCCTTCCCAACAATCTCTTCGGTAGCGTATATCCTAAAGATAACTCCCGCAAACGGATATTGGTAGCATCGTACATATAATATTCAGTCACACCGTTTCGTCCTCCCACCTGCTCATAAAATCCTTTTATGTTATAAATATGATGTCCTTCCAAATCCACATACCCCATCGTACGGGCCTCTCCGGAAACTTTACTCACTCCCGTTTGGTCAAGCACAGCCTGAGTCTGGGCCAGCACATCTCCCCCAAAATGCCCGTCAATCAAGAAATAGAACGAGAAATCCTTATACGTGAAACTATTTCCCCAACCCAATAAGAACGCCGGATTGCAATTCCCCACCTTAGCCGTATTCCCGCTGCCGATCTCTTGGGGCAAGCCGTCCCGACCATACACGATCGCACCATATTTATCCCGCTCAAAAGCTTTCCCATAGATATCACCAAACGAGCCACCTTCCACCAAACGCATCGTATAGCTAGAGGAGAATCCTTCATCTCCTTGAATAAAGCTAGCCAAATCATCATGTAGTTTCTTTACTTCATTTTTATTCCGGGAAAAGTTGAGTGTCGTATTCCATTTAAACTGATTCGTTAAGATAGGAACCGCACCGAACGTCAATTCCACTCCCATATTCTGTATATTTCCCGCATTCACAAAATAATACTTGTATGCGGCTCCAGCGGAAGAAGGTAAAGAGAAGAGTTGATTTTTCGTATTGGTCTTATAGAACGTAAAATCCACGTCCATACGATAATCAAAGAATTTCCATTCGGTACCTATTTCAAAAGAACTGCTCATCTCCGGCTTTAAGGTACCGAACGGAGCCGTATCATTCGGCTGGGGAATCCCGCCCGCAGCGATATGGCCTACCGTATTGCTAACGAATAAGGGTATATCATTACCCACCTTACTCCAAGAAGCCCGTACTTTCCCAAAAGATATCAAGGAAGGCATCGAGAAGGATTTAGGGATAATCCAAGAAAGACCGACTAAAGGATAGAAAAAACCTCTTGATTTACGTTCCGTAAACGCAAGGGTAGATGACCAGTCATTACGTGCGGTCACATCTAAGTAAAGGCTTTCCTTATATCCCAACTGCGCCATAGCAAAAAAGGATTGCATTTGCCGGCGTGCGTCATCCGACTCCTCGATGTAGCACTGGACGACATGTTAATATTAGCGATCGTAAAGACATTCGGATAATACAAGGAAGCCGTTTTCGAATCCAGCCTCAACGCACTGGTGCGTGTGTCCGTTATGCTCGTACCGATAGCGGCGTTCAAGGAGAAATCATCCCAGCTCTTATTCAATTTAGCCATCAAATCCCCATAGAGCAACGTAGTCTGGTAGGTGTAATAAATGTAACGCCCGTTCTCACCGGCGATACCCGGAGAGGTAGAAGCGTATATTTCCTGCTGATACTTATCATTCACATAATCGATATTTCCACGGCCCTGTAATGTAAGCCAATCTGTCACCTTGAAACTAGCGGAAGCCAACGCCAACACACGGGCACGCTTGTCCTCGTTTTCCGTACGGTTGACCAACCAATAAGGATTTTGCTCAAAATCAGTAATCGTAGTATACCAGTTCTGGACGTTCATATTCCGTTTCTCGTTATATACCTCAAAGTTCTCCTTATAAGGCGCCATATCCATCCCTCTAGGAAACGTGTATAAACCTTGTAACGGGTTCATATAAAATCCCCCGGCCGTAGGTTTTCCTTTGATTGTTTGGAGTATCAAGTTTACCTGCCCCTCCAAGATCAAACGATCATCAAAGAAAGAAGAACTTTCACGGAGATTAAAATTATGCTTGCTTAAATTATTCTTAGGAACGATGCCCCGTGCGGTCGTATTGGCATACGAAAAATAATTTTGCAACATGGCTATTCCCTGCCGTAAATATCAATGAGTTAATAGCGGTAATACCCGTCCGGAAGAAATCGCCGACAGGGTCATAGACCGGAAGAGAAGCCCGGTCTCCCCCAACAAGTTTCCGCCCCTTCCATCCGTCCGAACTCATTCTGAAACTTGGGGGAGACTGATCGCTTGATCAACAGTCAGCGACGAGGAGAAATGAATATTCCGTACCCCGGCCTTACCTTTTTTCGTTTTGATCAAGATCACACCGTTCGCCGCTTGTCCCCCATACAACGCAGAGGCCGAAGCCCCTTTCAAGACACTCAAACTCTCTATATCATCTGGATTTAGATTAGAGATACCATCGCCCGCATCCCGGTTACCGGCATCGGCCGTACCACCGATCGTTGTCAAGGCTTGCTCACTGCTAATGCTCAAGATCGGGACACCGTCTATCACATACAAAGGCTGGTTATTTCCGGATGCGGAACGACTACCTCGAATAATCACCCGGGACGAGCTACCCAGACCGGCGGAAGTCCGGTTAATCTGGAGTCCAGCCATCTTTCCGGAAAGCGTACTCATAAAATTAAAATCCTTGGCCCTTACCAATTCCCCACCTGTGATTAACTGGGTGGCATAAGGCAAGGAAGATTCTTTCTTCTCGATACCAAGAGCCGTAACAACTACCTCGTCCAAAATCTGGGCGTCATCATCCAACTGCACATTCAATGACAATTGCCCCTCATACTCAATTTCCCGTGAACGATAACCGATATAAGAAAAAACCAAAGTAGCCTCCTCGGGAAGCTCCAATACAAAGCTGCCATCCATATCCGTAATCGTACCGTTTCTCGTTCCTTTTTCCACCACATTCACGCAGGCAATAGGCTCTCCTTTGTGATCGGTCACGATGCCTTTTACCTTACCATCCAGCTTTTGTTGCATTTGGATTATCGCCTCTTTCTTATTCAAGATGATCTGGTCATTCATGACCGTATAGACGATCTCCGTGTTCTTAAATAATAAATTTAAAATCTCGAAAACCGTACGTCCGGATAAAGATTTACGCACTTTCTCAGATAAATTGATCACCTGAGCGTCATAAATAAAAGAATAATTGGTTTGACTCTCAATCTCATCCAGAGCGCCCGCCAAGCTAACCGGAGCGGAGATACGAATATAGGATTCCGAACGTTCCTGTTGGGCGCCAGCGGGAATATACATAATAATAGTAGAATGAAGATATAAATATATAATCTCATAATTTACACACGCACAATTTATCATGGGTAAATGTAAGAATTATTATCTAATACTATTCAATTATAACAAAAAATTCTCGCTTGGAGTACTGTTCTTCACAGATAAGTATCTCAAACGAGAATAACCATCAGCTTCTGTTAAAGCTCAATATAATCAATCTGTCTGTTTATTTATTTTGAAGATGTGCAATAGTTGGAATTCTTATCCCACCAAATCGGGGTCGAAACCACATCACCTTTCCCACCTAACATGGATTTGCCTTTCTCATATTCAGCAGCATTTACCAATTGCTCTTTCATCGGGTATTTCATACGTTTGATGAAATTTTGAGGATTCAAGATATTTGTATCACTATTATTATATACAGCTTGATCTCGATAAACAGCCACATCCAAACGAGGCAAGTTCAAACGACGCTTGTCATTCCAAGCTTCCTGCGCCAAATCTGGAAGTCCGGCGATATATTTCTGCGTGATGATCTTCTCTAAAGCCGTATTGCCTGCGCCTTGTTGATCGTCATATTTCGCGCTGGTACCAGCCTCATTCTTTTCCGTGGAAGCCAAATACTCCTCAACATCACCCGATACACCCCAAGTCTCGAAGGAAGCACGTACCCCTGCCTCATAAGCAGCTTTAGCATCACCGGCGACCAAATTACGGGCGAACAACTCAGCTTTCAAGAAATCAACTTCCTCAGAAAGGAACATATCATAAGGACGAGATTTATACGGAGCGCCATCTTTAATAATAAAGCCCATCTCTGCACATTGCTTAGACTGATAAATACCAGTATTCGCCTCCTCTGCTTTCGCACCGTATACCAAACCTTTCCAATCACCATTCTCAATACCCGGCTGGAACATCTTCGGGGCACGAGGGTCTACCTTAGCGGGATGTACATTCGATACGGCAACTCCGGATGTCTGGTTTACCACGCCGGCAGGCCAATCGATATTACCGATATTAGTCACTAATTTCTCAAATGACTTAGACATACAGATCGGACCGCTCCAAGTAATCTGGAACATCGTATAGTTATAGTCCTGTCCCCAAGAACCATCCGCTTTTGGAGGCATATAAGCATTATCAGCCTTGCTTGAGATCAAACCACAAGGAGATGTCAAAGCGGCATTTGCCTCAGCGACACATTTCTCTCGATCCACCTCAGATAGACGAACAGCGAAACGAAGACGCAAGGAGTTTCCAAATTTTTTCCAAAGAGAAACGTCATTCTTATAGACCAAGTCGATACCTGCATCCGAGAATATAGGCTCAGCGCTATCGCTAAAGCTATTCAACGCCTCATCCAATTCCGTGAAATATTCATAATAGATATCCTTCACTGATTTATAAGGAGGATTATCTTCTACGGTAGCATAGGCCGGGAAAGGCATCGGACCAAACTTATCCGCAGCCAGGCTATGGATATACACACGCCAGATACGAGCGAAAGCGATCGTATTAGCGTATAAGTCCTTATCTTTTTCCATCAAACTACGGATCACTATATTGATAGAAGAAATCTGTGTCAGATACGCTTGCCATGTTAAATTGTTCCACTCGTCATTTTGGATATAATTCTTAGTTGCCCAACCACCACCATCGACCAACATTTGAGAGTAAAAATCAATTTGCAAAGGTTTCAAGCGTTGTTCCACATCACCATCGATAATCATCCCACCACGTAGCGTTAGAGGCCAATCGAGGTTCGCTCATATTGTAATTTACATCATCCGTCGGCTTATCCGGGTTATCATTTATACCTGTCAGGTCGCAACTGGCCATACTCGCCATCATAAACGAACAAGCTGCTAATATCTTTATATTACTTTTCATAATAATTCCATTTTTAGATTTATGTTTCATTAAAATGCCAGATTAATATTGAAACCTAAGCTTCTCATAGTAGGCATAGAACCGTACTCGATACCTTGGGCGTTACCAGATGTATAAGCAGCCTCCGGGTCGAATCCCTTTGTCTTACTATAAATCATGAACAAGTTACGAGCACGAAACTCAAGCGAGCGGAAGTAAATGGAGTCTTCGCCAACATCGTTCTCGGGAAATTATAACCCAAACTCAACTCACGTAAACGGATGTTTGTCGCATCGTACATATAAGCCTCTGTCACATTATTGCTAGAAAGACCATTCCAATAAGCTTGAGCCGTAATACTCTTCGTATTGGGAGTACCATCGGCCAATACCCCCGGAACAACCATACCATCACGACCATCCAACGTCATCTCTAAATTACCGGATGAAGCACCCGCACGGATAGATCCCATATACACATCACCGCCATAACGCATATCGAACATGAAGTTCAACACGAAATTCTTATATGACAAGGTATTGCTCCAACCCATCATCCATTTCGGCTGGTTGTTACCCAACAATACCATATCGTCCGTTCTCAAAGGAACACCATCGGCACCGATAATAATGTTGCCGTTATCATCCCGTTGATAAGCGTAACCGTAAATATCTCCATAGGCTCCACCCTCGTGAGCGACGATCTTCAAGAAACTTACTGATGCATCACTAAGGATCTGCTCTTTCGTATCATCTGTCAATGAAATTACCTTGTTGATATTCTTTGACCAGTTCAACTGAGTATCCCATTGGAAACCACTCTCGGAGATATAAGGAGTAGCGTTAAACGCAACCTCTACACCTTTATTCTCAATATTACCGGCGTTGATCATCTTTTTCTTGAACCCTGTAGCGGAAGAACATCGATCTTTAAGATCTGGTCTTTGGCGTTCTTCTTATAATACGCTACGTCGACACCAACCCTATTCTCAAACGCCTTCAACTCAAGGCCTAACTCCCAAGAGTTGATCGTCTCATTCTTTAAATTTGGATTTGCCATCCAATCCTCGTTGCTGGCATTAAAAATACCCCTTTAATATCATAACTGATATTATAATAGTCACGCAACATATAAGCGTCCGTATCATTACCTACCTGAGCCCAAGACGCACGGATCTTACCGAAAGAAAGAATACCCGTGTTATGCCCCATCTTATTCAACATTTGGGTGAAAATCCAGCTAACACCTACCGACGGGTAGAAATAAGAGTCATTGTCTTTCGGAAGTGTTGAAGACCAGTCGTTACGAGCGGTTAAGTCCAAATACAAATAGTCGTCCCAAGACAATGATGCCGTAGCATATAGCGAGTTGATTTGTTTACGGTTGCGAGTATACTCACCACCATGTGTCTTACCGTTGGCGATCGCATGGAAATCGGGAATCACAAACTCACCGGATGATTCCTTGTACCATGTAGAATTACGGTACATCATATTACCACCTACCGTACCTACGATACCAAATCGATCCCAGTTGCTTTAGCAGTCAATAAGAAATCAGAGTTGATCTCGGTGAATTTCTCCATATTGCAGTCATGCTACCGTTGTTCTCCCAATACGGGTTACCTGTCGCACGAATCGTCTCATACTGGATGGTGTAATTATCCATACCAGAGCGAAGCTTCAAGCTCAACCAATCCGTAAACGTGAAATCCAAGGCCGCAAATCCGATAAAGCGGTCTTTCTTATCCTTGTTCGTATTGCGGTAAGCGGACCAATACGGGTTATTGGCGTTGGCTCCCGTGTCGATCAGATAACCAGCGGGCTTTCCGTCCGCACGTTCCAATCATTATCTTTATAGGCGTCATAGTCAGAGAAGCCACACTTCGGGGCATACTTAAATAGTTAAGGAAGATATTATCCGGGTCGCCCGCTAATTTCACACGGTTGTTCGTATGCTGGCTTACATAATTAACCTTCACGTCGGCCGATAACCATTTAGACAGTTTAGCCGTAGAACGCAAGTTGATAGACGTACGATCCATTCCGCTATTCGGAACAACACCCTTATTATCCAAGCGTGTCACGCCGGCACGGAAAGTGATATCCTCGGAACTCTTGCTCAAATCCACGCTGTTTGTCCAAGTGGTACCAGTGCGCAAGAAGTCCTTATATAAATCATTGTCTCTCGCCGCATACTGGTAAGAACCCATCGCCATATCCTTAGAAGAACCGTCCATAGCGGCACCCCAGCTCGTCGCTTTATTATTATCGAAAGCGCCGTCGATACCTTGTCCGTATACATCTTGGAACTTCGGGGTTTGCATCGGGTTCTCAGCCGTGAAATTCGAGTTGATACTTACGCCCCAACCTTTATTCTGGCTACCTTTCTTAGTCGTGATCATCACGACACCGTTACCTGCACGGCTACCATACAACGCTGCGGCTGCCGGGCCTTTCAATACGGACATACTCTCGATATCATCCGGGGAGATATCAGAGATACCGGAACCTTTATCCACGTTACCGTTACCCCAATAGTCATCCGTACCACCGCTAAAGTTATCGATAGGTACACCGTCCACAACGATCAACGGCTGGTTATTACCAGTAATAGAGTTATTACCACGAATCACGATACGAGAGGAACCACCGACACCGGTACCATTTTGCTTGATCTGCAAACCTGCTACCTTACCAGCCAAAGCGTTGGCCACGTTAGCATCACGGGTTTGCGTCAGGGACTCACCTTTCAATTCAGACATAGAATATCCCAAAGCCTTTTTCTCACGCTTGATACCCAAAGCGGTTACCACGACTTCATCCAAGGCTTGCGTATCATCGACCAATTGAACCTCGATAGAAGGTTGTCCGGTAAAGACGATCTCTTGCGTATTAAAACCGATATAGGAAACTTGTAAAGTCGCATTGTTAGGAACATCCAACTCGAAACGGCCATCCATATCCGTGATGGTACCGTTGGTAGTTCCTTTGACAATTACGTTAGCACCGATAATAGCCTCGCCCGTTTTGTCCGTAACGACACCGACTGCTTTTCGTGTCTGTTGTTGAGCGTTTAAGACTGTGACTTCATGCGTGTTCTCTGCGAAAACCATGGCCGGTACCAAACAGAATGCACATACCCCCCATGTTAATCATTAACGGAATTTCGAAAAAGAGAAATAACTATTACCCCTTAACGCAATTTAAGGTTACAATTTTTATTTCAT
>ENA-OQAA01000419-OQAA01000419.1-human-gut-metagenome-genome-assembly--contig:-NODE-419-length-29789-cov-4.039276_pt1 | contig 29789 bp, 34 predicted proteins | sample MGYA00242489_ERZ504515 | MGnify/ENA primary metagenome ERZ504515 (study PRJEB26092, sample SAMD00036237) | human gut metagenome | host: Homo sapiens | study: EMG produced TPA metagenomics assembly of... | reverse complement strand
AATGTGTCGATCATGCGAGGACGAGCGAAACAGATGGGAGACGAATATGTTCCGTAGAACACCTTTTCCTTTCCCTGTTAAAATATGCAAGTAAAGAGATGAAACAGATTTATCGGGAATTCGGGATCAGCCGGGAAGGATTTTTGCATGCGCTGTCTACTGTCAGAGGCAATCAGAGAGTGACAAGCGATCATCCGGAAGCAACGTATGATACGCTGAACAAGTACGGACAGGATCTGGTAGAACGGGCGCGGGATCAAAAACTTGATCCGGTGATCGGCCGTGATGAGGAGATCAGAAATGTGATCCGTATTCTTTCCCGTAAGACGAAAAATAATCCGGTGCTTATCGGAGAGCCGGGAGTCGGAAAAACAGCGGTTGTAGAAGGACTTGCCCAGCGGATCGTCAGTGGCGACGTTCCGGAAGGTTTGAAAGATAAGACGATCTTTTCGCTTGATATGGGAGCGCTCGTTGCAGGAGCAAAGTATCGGGGCGAGTTTGAGGAACGACTGAAAGCAGTTCTTGAAGAAGTGAAAAACAGTGACGGAAAGATTATTCTGTTTATCGATGAGCTGCATACGATCGTCGGAGCAGGAAAGTCGGACGGCGCTATGGATGCCGGAAATATGCTGAAACCGATGCTTGCAAGAGGTGAACTTCACTGTATCGGAGCGACGACGCTTGATGAGTATCGTCAATATATTGAGAAAGATGCGGCTTTGGAACGCCGTTTCCAGCCGGTTTTAGTTGACGAGCCTACAGTAGAAGACGCCATTTCGATTCTGCGTGGTCTGAAAGAACGTTATGAAGTATTTCATGGAGTGAAGATTACAGACAGCGCTCTTGTCGCAGCGGCAATGTTGTCGAACAGATATATTTCGGATCGTTTTTTGCCGGACAAAGCGATAGACCTTGTAGATGAAGCTTGTGCGCTCATTAAGACAGAACTTGATTCGATGCCGACAGAGTTGGACGAATTAAGAAGAAGGATTATGCAGCTTGAGATTGAAGAAGAGGCGCTGAAAAAAGAAGAAGACAGATTAAGCCGTGAACGTCTGGAACATTTACAGGAAGAACTGGCGGGTCTGAAAGAAGAATATGCCGGTGAAAAGGTACAGTGGAGAATGAAAAGCATTCTGTTGAGCGGGTACAGAAAATTCGTGAAGAGATCGAACATGTGAATAAGGAGATCAGCAAAGCGCAAAGAGAGTATGATCTGAATAAAGCCGCGCAGCTGCAGTATGGTGAACTGCCTCAGCTTCAGAAACAGCTTGAAGAAGAGGAAGAGAAAGTAAGAGAAAAAGAATTGTCTCTTGTTCATGAAGCGGTAACAGACGAAGAAATCGCAAGGATTGTTTCAAGATGGACGGGAATTCCCGTAGCGAAATTAAATGAAAGCGAAAGAAACAAAACACTTCATCTTGCTGATGAACTTCATAAAAGAGTCATAGGTCAGGATGAAGGAGTCGAACTTGTAACAGAGGCGATCATCCGTTCCAAAGCCGGAATCAAAGACCCGAGCAAGCCGATCGGATCGTTCCTCTTCCTCGGACCTACAGGCGTGGGAAAAACAGAACTTGCGAAGGCGTTGGCGCAGAGCCTGTTTGACGATGAGAATAATATGGTGCGGATTGATATGAGCGAATACATGGAGAAATATTCCGTGTCGAGACTGATCGGAGCGCCTCCGGGATATGTAGGATATGACGAAGGCGGTCAACTGACAGAGGCAGTCAGAAGAAAACCGTATTCAGTCGTATTATTTGACGAAGTAGAGAAGGCGCATCCGGATGTATTTAACGTGCTTTTGCAAGTGCTTGACGATGGAAGGATTACAGATTCTCAGGGCCGTACCGTTGATTTCAAAAATACGATTCTGATCATGACGTCCAATATCGGAGCAGGTTATCTTTTAGACGGTATAAAAGAAGACGGTTCGATCTCGAAAGAGGCGCAGGATATGGCGATGAATGATTTAAGAGCTCACTTCAGACCGGAATTTTTGAACCGTCTTGACGAGATCATTATGTTTAAACCATTGACGAAAGAAAATATTCGTGCCATTATTGACTTGTTAGTGGCAGATGTAAACAGACGGCTGGAGGAAAAAGAACTGACGATCGAACTGACGGAAGCGGCGAAAGACTGTATCGTAGAAGGCGGATATGATCCGATGTACGGAGCAAGACCGTTAAAGAGATATCTGCAGAAAAACGTAGAGACACTGGCTGCACGGTTGATTCTTGCCGGAAATGTCGGAAGAGAAGACACGATACTGATCGATGCGAAAGACGGCAAACTGAAAGCAGATGTGAAGCGGGTAAACAGCTTGGAAAGACAGGAAGCATAAGTAAGATATGCAAAAAAGCGAGAAGAAAAGAGTCTGCATGAAGCCGGTGTGTGAAAGGATGGCGCAAGTGACACCGATAATCTTTCATATTGATGTAAACTCAGCTTATTTGAGCTGGACGGCTGTAGAACAATTAAAAAACGGGGCGAAAGTGGATATTCGGGAGATCCCGGCAATTATCGGCGGGGATCAGACATCCCGGCACGGTGTTGTTCTCGCAAAATCCACTTTTGCCAAAAAATATGGCATCCGCACGGGAGAACCTGTTGCGAATGCCTTTCGTAAGTGTCCGAATCTCGTAATGTATCCGCCTGATCATCGGATGTACCGCGAGAAGAGCAGACAGATGATGGAATATTTAAAGACATTCACGAAAGAGATAGAGCAGGTCAGCGTAGACGAGTGTTATATGGATTTTACGAAGATCGCCGCGCGGTACAGTTCTCCGATCGACGGAGCGCTTGAGATTAAGGAAGGGATTAAAAAGAAGTTTGGATTTACGGTAAATGTCGGAATCTCAACGAATAAATTACTGGCGAAAATGGCGTCAGATTTTGAAAAGCCGGACCGGATACACACATTATTTCCGGAAGAGATTGAAGTGAAAATGTGGCCGCTTCCGATCAAAGATCTGTATATGGCAGGAAAATCCAGTGTGCAGGTATTGAAAAAACTGGAGATTAATACAATCGGAGCATTGGCGCAGGCAGATCCCGATCTGATCTCACTTCATTTGAAAAGTCATGGACGGATGTTGTGGGAGTTTGCCAACGGAATCGGTACGTCGACCGTTCAGTCTGAGCCGGAAGAAGCGAAAGGGATCGGGAATTCCACAACGCTTAGGGAAGATGCACGGACAATGGAGGAAGTTTGTCCGGTGTTTGAAGAATTGGCTCAAAGCGTCGGAAGACGTCTGAAAAAAGCCGGGAAAAAGGCAGGAATGGTAAGTGCGGAAATTAAATACTATGATTTTCGTACATTATCTCATCAGATGCAGTTGGAAAAGCCGTCAAACGAAAGCGATATAATATGCAAGGCGGCAGTCAATCTGTTTCGGGAAGTGTGGACCGGAGAACCGGTGCGTCTGCTGGGAATCAGAACGTCAAAATTGTCGGATGAAAACGAACCGGAGCAGTTGACGATCTTCGATATGAAACCGGAAGCAGAGCCGGACGAAAAACATAAACGGCTTAGAAAGGCGATGGACGAACTGAATAAAAAATACGGAGAAGGAGCAGTTATTAAAGCGAGTCTTATGCCGAAGAAAAAATAAATATCAAAATCTTGTTCAAAAAATCTTTAGAATTTCTTTTGAATCTTATGTCAGCCCCCTTTAGATTTACAGGATATCCTGTAGATAGTTAAAGGAGGCTGATTTTTTTATGAGCATATCTGAACTTACCGATTATTTTTTACGATACGGAGCATTTTTTATTTATTTGATCGTGCTTTTAGAATATTTGAATCTCCCCGGATTTCCGGCAGGAGTTATTATGCCGCTGGCGGGAATATGGGCGGCGAAAGGTGAAATAAGTTTTCCTATGGTCATGGTTCTGACTGTATTTGCGGGACTTACCGGAAGCTGGGCGCTGTATCTTCTCGGAAGATTCGGCGGCGGGAAGGTGATGGAATTTTATTTTAAGAAATTCCCGAAACATCGGCCGGTGATTGAAGAAAAAATGGCGTTTTTAAGAGAAAAAGGAGGAACAGGGGTATTTGTAAGCAAGCTTCTTCCGATGGTGCGCACGCTGATCTCTATTCCGGCAGGATGGTAAAAATGAATTTTACAAAATATACGGTTAGCTCCGCATGCGGAATCTTCCTGTGGAATCTGGCGTTTGTAGGCGCGGGATATTTCTTCGGAGATGCGGCGATCAATTTCTTTACATAAATTTATGCATAATTTTTTCACATAATTTTTTATATCATTTGAAAAATGAGAGTTTATTTAATAATTGTTATCCGAAAAAGTTATTAAAAATAAGGCGAGAGAATTCAGACAAGGGGGAAAAGACATGAGAATCGCAATGTTGACAAACAATTACAGACCATTTGTAGGAGGAGTGCCGATCTCGGTAGAGCGTCAGGCAGAAGAATTGATAAAATTAGGGCATCAGGTAACGGTGTTTGCACCGATGTACGGGGAAACACAAGAAGAAAGAGAGGCAGTTCTGGCAGCCGATGTTTCTGCTCCCGAGCAGGTTGTACGCTACGGAACGCAGAAACGTAAGATGGATAATGGGATGGTATATCCGAGTTTTTATCCGTCTGAGATCATGGAAGCATTTGAAAGAGACGAATTTGACTGTATCCATGTACATCATCCGATGTTCGTAGGACCGTGCGCTCTCTATCTGAAACGAAAATACAGACTGCCGCTTATCTATACATATCATACGAGATATGAAGATTATCTGCACTATATACCGGGACTGCGAGTTGATGAGAAGAGCTTTGTATTAAAAAAGAAGGCGATCGGACTGATCAGGACAAAGATCATACCAACTTATATGAGCTGGTTTGCAAATCAGTGCGATCTCGTACTTGCTCCGTCGGCAGGAATGCAGAAGATATTGTGGGAATATGGTATGAGAAGCAGATCCGCCGTATTTCCGACCGGACTTGAAAAGTCGTTTTTTGCGATGGATGAGCAGAAGGCAAAAGAGATCAGGAAGACGTATAAGGGAGATAAAAAACATTTATTTGTCACTGTATCCAGACTTGAGAAAGAGAAAAATTATGAATTTATCCTTCGGGGAATCGCGAAGATCAAAGAAGAAGCCGGGGATGACTTTCATGTGATGATACTTGGAGACGGAAGTCAGAAGGGAGAATTAAAAACGAAAGCCGCTCTTTTAGGGATCGGAAATCTTGTGACTTTTGTAGGAAACGTGAAGAATGAAGATGTAAAACATTATGTACATGCGGCAGATCTGTTTTTATTTGCATCAAAATCAGAGACACAGGGAATCGTTCTGGCAGAAGCGATGGCAGCAGGAACTCCGGTAGTTGCGGTTCACGCGGTCGGATCGGACGATATTGTCAAAGACGGAGTAAACGGATTTTTGACAGAAGAAGAGGAAAGCAGGTGGGCGGAGAAAGTCATCGAAGCAGCACAGCCGGAGAACCGGTTTAAAATGAAAAAAGCGGCTTTGAAAGAAGCACAAAATTATCGTTCCGACACACTTGCCTTATATGAAGAGATGCTCTACAATCAATGTATCTGCGGAAAAGCAATGGATCGGCAAAAAGACGGAAAAGGAGAATATTCTTATGAAAACGGAGAAGCTCACGGAGAAGGCGCTGCGATGGCTGTTCACAAAATATCTCACATTGCTTGAAAAGACAGTAAAAATAAACTGGCATGAAGAAAATGAATACGGTGAAAGTCAGATATTCGGATTTTGGCATGAGGACAGCTTTTTTATGAATCTCGTGCTTGAGCGTCTGGCGGATAAGACAACACCTGTAGATGTGATTGTTACAGCGATACACGGGGAAATTATATTGAACATATGATAAAGCGATGCGGCGGAAACGCGCTTCGCGTTCCTGACGGGTATAAGGCGTTCGGGGCGTTAAAAAACATCGTCCGCGATTCTTATGAGAAGGCACATTCGATCGCCGTTGCGTTAGACGGACCGCTCGGTCCGCGGCACGAGCCGAAAAAACTGGCATTTTACTTGTCGGAACATGCAGAAGAAGCATTTGTAGGCATCAGCCTTTCTTATTCTTCATGTATCAGGCTGACTCGCAGATGGGATAAATATGTAATTCCGCTTCCGTTTACAACAGTGGACGTTGCGGTAAAAGATTATGGGATCGTTCAGAAGAAGGCGATTCCGAATCTTCCGGTCAATGCAGATGCAGCGTCGGAAGAAATATATGTTGCGCAGACAATATAAACATTTCTCTTTTGCAAAAAGAAGAGATAGGATAAAAAATACGGGGAATGACGGAAAAGGAGAGGGCATAAGCAATGGAAATCAATCATGTTTTGATCGTAGAGGATGATAAGGAAATCAGGGAAGGCGTACAGATCTATCTGCAAAGTCAGGGGTATGTCGTATTTCAGGCAGCAGATGGAATTGAAGGTTTAGAAATACTTGAAAAAGAGGAGATCCATCTGGCGATCATAGATATTATGATGCCGCGTATGGACGGGATACGCATGACGATGAAACTAAGGGAGAAATACGATTTTCCGGTTATCATGTTATCTGCCAAATCCGAGGAGGTCGATAAGATCACAGGTCTTAATATCGGGGCGGATGATTATGTGACGAAACCGTTTACTCCGATGGAACTGATGGCGCGAGTGAATTCCCAGTTACGAAGATACCGGAAGTTTCTTGAAAAATTAGCACCTCAGGAAAATACGCATGTGATCGGCGGGCTTGAGATCAATGAAGATATGGTAGAAGTGTCTATGGACGGAAATCCTGTGAAGCTGACGCCGATCGAGTACAAGATCCTTTTATTGCTTGCCAAGAATCCGGGAAGAGTTTTTTCGGCAGAAGAGATTTATGAGCGGGTTTGGCAGGAAAAAGCGATCAATACAGATACGATTATGGTGCATGTAAGAAATATTCGGGAGAAGATCGAGATCGACCCGAAAAATCCAAAATATTTGAAGGTGGTGTGGGGCGTTGGATACAAAATCGAAAAACAGCCGTAAATTTGGAATTCTTATTCTGATCTTGCTTTTGGCGGCAAGTTCCGCAGTTATGATGCTGCAATACGGAACGATCAGACGGCAGATAGAATCGGTGCAGGAGGAGGGCTCCGATCGGGAGAAACGGCGGCGGATATGGCGAATACGCTGGCGGAAGGCAATTATCTTCTTTATAATCGGTATGTACGGGACACTGATCCGGCGGAAGTACTTCTCTTTACGGACAGCAAAGGTTTGATCTGGCAGAAAAATATTTAGATTATGAGCTGATCGACAGTAAAGATGAGGTGATAGCTTCTGATCTGCCGGAAGAAGAACAGGAGAAGCTGCATGAAGACGGAAAAGAGTATGCCTTCCGTGTGAAATATATTTTTTCCGAAAACGGAGATTTGGAGGATATCCAGATCGGCGGAACGGCATTCGGAGCAGAAGAGGCATACAATATGGAATCGATCTATATTAACGAGGTTGAAAGCGTCGAGTCTTACGGGCAGATATCAAGCATTACAACGCTTACGGATGTTACGTTCATTTACGGGATAACAGAAGAAAATCTGGAAGCTTATGGGAATATCATTGCTTCGGAAAACGGAGAATATCTCGAGTATTACAATATCAGCTATACAACGGCTTTCAGAGATACGCTTGAAATGTTGAGCGTGCTGCTGATCGCGGCGGCGATTCTTATGCCGTTTGTAAAATGTCTCGACTTAAGCGAGATGAAAGTATTCCGTGCATCCTTTGAAGTGGCAGGTGCGGGAGCTTTATTTTTCGCTTTCGGCGGTTTTGATATAATGGCTTATGTTGTTTATCATACGGTGAAAGGAAGATCTCTTCCGGCAGGATTCGAGCCGGCTTTGCTTGTGGCGAATTTCCTGCTTTGGATGTTTATGTTCGGGATACTTTTCTGGTGCGTTACATCGCTTCGGGCAATGTTCCGCATGAAGAAAGCGTATTGGACGGAAAGGACGCTGACGGCAAAGATGTTAAGAAAGATGAAGAATAAAGGAGAAGAAAGCGGAGGAAAGATACAAAAGAAAGTGAAAAGTATCGGGAGAAAGATCAGAAACTTTTTTGCCCGGCAGTATGACGCTTTGCTTCATCTTGATTTTCAGGATAAAACGAACCGGACGATCCTTCGCGTAGTCTGATCAACTTTGCGATTCTGTTTGTCGTATGTCTTTTTTGGTGGTACGGTACGGTCGCGTTGATCGTTTATTCGGTGATGCTGTTTATGTTTTTGAAAAAATATACGCAGGATCTTTCTGAAAAATATGCTCTTTTGCTCAAGTCAACGAATCAGCTTGCAGAAGGTCATTTGGATATTCCGATCGAAGGCGATGTCGGTCTGTTCAATCCGATCCAGGAAGAATTAAAGCGGATTCAAAAAGGATTTAAAAAAGCAGTAGATGAAGAAGTGAAAAACGAGCGGATGAAGACAGAACTCGTCACGAACGTCTCCCATGATCTTAGGACGCCGCTGACAGCGATCATCACATATACAGATCTGTTGAAAAATGAGAAAGACGAAGAAAAGAGAAAAGAATATATCAGCGTTCTGGAAAGAAAGTCTCTTCGTTTGAAAGTGTTGATCGAAGATTTATTCGAGATCAGCAAGGCGGCAAGCAAAAGTGTCGTTATGCATTTTATGAAAGTTGATATCGTAGGATTATTTAAGCAGGTTGAGCTGGAAAATGTTGAAAAAATCAAAGCGGCGAATTTGGAATTCAGAACAAAGATTCCGGAACAAAAAGTTGTCATGTGGCTTGACAGTGAGAAAACATATCGGATTTTTGAGAATCTTATCGTGAATATCACGAAGTATGCAATGCCTCATACGAGAGTTTATATTGATATGACAGAGACGGAAGACGGAGTGCATATTACAATGAAGAATGTTTCTGCGGCAGAATTGAACTTTAACGCAGATGAGATTACGGATCGGTTTGTCCGCGGAGATTCGGCAAGAAACACCGAAGGATCGGGACTTGGTCTGGCGATTGCAAAGAGCTTTGCCGAATTGCAGCACGGTTCTTTGAAGATTTCGACAGAGGCAGATCTCTTTAAAGCAGACTTGTATTTACCGAAATCAAAGGAAATGCCCGAAAAACCCGGGGGGGGGTATCCTGAAAATTTATAAATGTAACGGATATGTAAATAATGCCGGGAGAGTAGTGACTCTTCCGGTATTTTATGATAATCTGTGGATAGAAAACAGAGTCGGTATAAAGAGAGACAGAATAAGAAAAATATGCTGGCATAAAGAATGGGAAAAGGGAGGAAAAGAAGATGAAATATGAGATTAAAGGCGGAGAACTTCCGGTAGTAGTCTGCTTTATGGACGCAGGAGAAACGATGATTACAGAAAAAGGCTCTATGAGCTGGATGTCACCGAACATGAAGATGGAAACGACGTCAAACGGCGGGGTCGGAAAAGCGCTCGGAAGAATGTTCGCAGGAGAGGCGATTTTCCAGAACCGTTATACAGCGGAAGGCGGTCCGGGGATGATCGCGTTTGCATCCAGTTTTCCGGGACAGATCAGACCTTGGGAGATCGCTCCGGGAAAAGAGATAGTTGTGCAAAAAGCAGGTTTTCTGGCGGCGCAGGAAAGCGTTGAATTATCGATCTTTTTCCAGAAAAAATTAGGTTCCGGTCTGTTCGGCGGAGAAGGATTTATCATGCAGAAAATTTCGGGACATGGTCTGGCGTTTCTTGAATTTGACGGATCTGTCATAGAGTATGTACTCCAGCCGGGACAACAGATCGTAGTCGATACAGGTTACCTTGCCGCTATGGAGGCGACATGCAATATGGAGATTCGCACAGTGCCCGGAATCAAAAACATGATGTTCGGAGGCGAAGGTCTGTTTAATACGGTAATTACAGGACCGGGACGGGTATGGCTTCAGACAATGCCGATTTCAAATGTGGCAGGCGCTATCATGAAAGTTTTCCCGGCAAGATAAATATAATAGCATGCTATATAATAAAAACAGCAGTCTGGCAGGATCGGATATTGATACCGATCCTGCCAGACTGCTAAAAAGAAGAATTTTTTTGCAGATCGTATTGCACGTCACGTTTAATCTAAAAACATCTTTGACCCCATCCATTGTCTCATATGTTCGATCATTTTCCTGTCAGGTTCGATATATACGCATGAGTTTTTCTGATCGAGAGAAATCATAACGGCATAGACGTCGGCATTTTCATTTCCTGAAGTGAAATCATATGTTTTGTCAGGATGGAAAGCGTTCAGCCGCGGAGATTTTTTCGGAGCATGATCTCGGCAGACTGAATATCAAAACTGAGCATATGTTTTCTTTTGGACTTGTTGTAAATGGCATCGATCTGAAGATCATGGTTTAAGATCATATATTCATATTCCACATTGAGCTTTGGAAAGATAAAATAAAAAGCGATCATCAGGATCAAAACTGCGATAAGAAATGACAGAAAACCGACCAGAGGCATTCCTAAAACAGCAACAGCGACTGCAAGAACGATGATAAGTATGCTGATGAGAATGCCGGAAGTTTTTTGTTTGCGGGGTACGAGTTGTTCATATAATGCGTCATTCATAGTTATTTGTTTCCTTTCAAGTAATTTATGACCATCATAGCGATCTTAAATGTCATGGCGTCGTCAAAGAGACGAAGATCCAGACCTGTCTGTTTTTCAATCTGTTCCAGACGGTAGATAAGAGTGTTTCTGTGCATATGGAGTTGTCTGGCGGTTTCGGCAATGTTTAAGTTGTTTAAAAAGAAACGGTTGACTGTTGCCATAAGTTCGGGGTCAAGCGTTTTCGGTATAGGAGAACCGAATATTTCAGACAGAAAGTTCTCGCACAGTGAAACAGGAAGACGATAGATCAGTCTGCCGATCCCGAGTTCGTTATACGGGAAAATATTTTGTTCTGAATAAAAGAGCCTTCCGACTTTCAACGCAAGATTCGTTTCCTGAAAAGCTTTTTGAATATCGGCAAGCGTGTTCATTACAGAACTGTATGAGAGGCGGACACGGATAAGCGCCTCGGTATTGAGCGTATCAACGATCGTCTCCGCAATATGTCTCATATCTTCAAACGTCTCGTTTTGGCAAAGCGGACGTATGACTGCAAGCAGCGTTTCCGTAAGGGGAACGATATAAGTTTTTGAACGGCAGGACAGTAGATTTTTCAATATTGCGCCTGAAGTTTCATCAAAGTGTTTTCCTTCTATAAGGAAAAGAATTCGTTTTTCCTCCGGATCAATGTGAAGTCTCGATGCCCGATCGGAAATTTCATAGTGCGGGATATTCCCGGTCATCAGTCCCTGCAGAAAATCAGTGCGGTTATATTTTTCTTTGTAAGCTGTGCAAAGACAGTGGATCTGTGTCAGCGCAGGTTCGATCTGTTCAGGCGCTGCACCGGATACCTCAAGCGAGATTCCGGTAATTTTTTTTAATTCAAGCAGAGCTTTGTTTAGTTCATTCATCTGTGCTGTAGTTTCTGTTTTGCGGTTTGTAGTCTGTTCAGTATTTTCTCCCATAGATTAACCTCGTTTTGAATAAAGAGGCCGCACCTGTAATAAGTGCAGCCCCCTTTAAATTCTTATTATAAGCAGTATTGTCAGAAATGAGATCCTGATCAAACCGGGCGTTCTGACACTATGTAACTGCTGTTTTGATTTTAAATCATTAGTTTGTAATCGTCAACTCGGTTTCTTTGTCAAATACGTGAATTTTTTCCATATCAAGCGCGAATACGGCTTTATCGCCTGTACGCAGTGTCGTACGAGGATTTACACGAGCTGTCATCTGTGTTCCTTCCACGTCAAAGTAAAGGAATACTTCAGCGCCGAGCAATTCGTATACTTTGATCTCAGATTCAATAATGCTGTCCGGTGAATTGCTGATAAATGCCTGAGAATCATGTACGTCTTCAGGACGGATGCCGAGAACAACTGTTTTTCCGTCATAGTTTCCGTTGATAAGAGCCTGTTTCTTGGAAGCAGGAACTTTTAATACATGTTTTCCTACAGTCAATGTTACATCATCACCTTTTACAGAGCATACGGCATCCATAAAGTTCATCTGAGGAGATCCGATAAATCCTGCAACGAACAGGTTGCACGGTGTATTGTAAAGGTTCTGCGGTGTATCGACCTGCTGAACGACTCCGTCTTTCATAACGACGATTCTCGTTCCGAGAGTCATGGCTTCTGTCTGGTCATGTGTTACATAGATGATCGTTGCGCCGAGGTTTTCGTGAAGTTTTGAAATCTCGATACGCATCTGGACTCTCAGTTTTGCGTCAAGGTTGGAAAGAGGTTCGTCCATAAGGAATACTTTCGGATTACGAACAATGGCACGTCCCATGGCAACACGCTGTCTTTGTCCTCCCGAAAGAGCCTTCGGCTTCCGGTCGAGCAGTTTGTCAAGGTCAAGGATTCTTGCCGCTTCACGGACTTTTTTGTCGATTTCTGCTTTCGGTACTTTACGAAGTTTCAGACCAAACGCCATATTATCATATACTGTCATGTGCGGATACAATGCGTAGTTCTGGAATACCATTGCGATATCACGGTCTTTCGGTTCTACGTCGTTCATAACTTTTCCGTCGATTTTGAATACTCCGTCGGAAATATCTTCCAAACCTGCGATCATACGAAGTGTTGTAGATTTACCGCATCCGGACGGACCGACGAAGATGATGAATTCTTTATCTGCGATTTCGAGGTTGAAATCTTTTACTGCATGGAATCCGTTCGGATAAATTTTCTGAACGCCTTTAAGTGATAAACTTGCCATTTTATGTTCCTCCTAAAAATAAACTTGTTTTTCTGGATTTTTCTTATGAGATAAGTATAACCGTAAGCCAGAAACAGAACAATGTCATGAGTGACTAAAAAAAGCGGCGGAAAGTGTACATGTTGACGAAAAATGAGAAATCAGATACAATAGCACTGTTATAAGCGATGAAAACAGTAAAGAAAAGAGGAATAAAATTATGGCAAATCCAATCGTTACATTTGAGATGGAAAACGGCGATATCATGAAAGCGGAGCTTTATCCCGAGATTGCGCCGAATACGGTAAATAACTTTATTTCATTGATTAATAAAGGATTTTACGACGGTCTGATCTTTCACCGTGTGATCCGCGGATTTATGATCCAGGGCGGATGTCCGAACGGAAACGGAATGGGTGGTCCGGGATACGCGATCAAAGGCGAGTTTGCACAGAACGGTTTCCAAAACGATCTTGCACATGATCCGGGAGTTCTTTCCATGGCTCGTGCAATGCATCCTGATTCTGCGGGAAGCCAGTTTTTTATCATGCATGAAAAATCACCGCATCTGGACGGCGCTTATGCGGCGTTTGGAAAGATCACGGAAGGAATGGATATTGTAAATAAGATCGCAGAAACCGCAACAGATTACAGCGATCGTCCGCTTGAAGAGCAGAGAATGAAAAAGGTGACTGTAGAATTGTTCGGAGAAACATATGACGAACCGGAGACAGTATAAGCTGTAAAGGCAAAAAAGAAAAGTAAAGATGCTGACATATTCCCCTTAGGCAGGCAAGGAAACGAAAACCTGTTTAAGGGGATTGTTATGTCACAGTATTTACAGCCGATATTCCATAATGTAATCATCCATGAAAAAGCCGTTTCCGATATCATTTTTCTGAGCGTCGATCGTCTGAAAACCAAAGTGACGGTATACGTTCAGAGAGTGATCGTTGTGCTTATTACATGTCAGCCAAATGGCGGAACAATTTCGCTGCCGACATAAATTTTTTAGAAAATCAAACAAAAATGCGGCTAAATGTCTGCCGCGGTATTGTTTGGCAATGTACAGTTTGCTCAAAAACATCCTTCCGTCCTGATCCTGCCTGATCGCCATATATCCGCACAGTTTTCGGTTGCCGAGAAGCCGGTAGTATTCGTATCCGGTAAGAACCTGATCTTGTAAAGCCGGATAAGACTGAAAACGTGACAGCATATATTCTACCTGCTCTTTGCCGATGATCGGCGTGAAATGTTCATGCCAGATCACATCTGCCAAAGCGGCGATCTCTTGAAGATCCTCGTTAGTTTCTGCCTTGCGGATTGTAAACGGTTGATCCGTTCGATTGTCTGAAGATGTCTGATCCATGAGAAATATTCCCCCTTCTTTTTTTATCAAATATTATAGTACAAATAACATATTTTCCGCAACTTTCTAAAAATAATATTAATTATTAGCACTCAACACAAAAGAGTGCTGATTTTCTATTGACTTTTAAATATTGCCGTACTAGAATGTCTGTTAGACATAAAAAACAGATCGCATGAAGCCGATGTATATAAAGTATACCGGGAGATGCGTAAGTCATAAAATCAAAAAAAGATAAGGAGTGTTTACAATGGCAGTGAAAAAAGGAACATTATCGATCGACAGCGAAAATATATTTCCGATTATAAAGAAATGGGTGTATTCGGATCATGATATTTTTGTGAGGGAACTTATATCAAATGGCTGCGATGCGGTTACGAAGCTGAAAAAGCTTGATATGATGGGAGAATATGAACTTCCCGAAGATTATAAGGCAAAGATCGAAGTAATTGTCAATCCGGAAGAAAAGACAATGAAATTTATCGATAACGGTCTTGGTATGACAGCCGAAGAGGTAGAAGAGTACATTACGCAGATCGCATTTTCGGGAGCGACACAGTTTCTTGAAAAATATAAAGATAAAACGACAGAAGACGATATGATCGGTCATTTCGGACTTGGATTTTATTCTGCGTTTATGGTGGCGGATGAAGTTCAGATCGACACATTGTCTTATAAAGAAGGCGCATCTGCCGTACACTGGGCAAGTCAGGGAGGTACGGAATATGAGATGCAGGAAGGAAATAAAGAGACGGTCGGAACAGAGATCACACTGTTTTTAAATGAAGACAGTCTTGCGTTTGCAAATGAATACCGCGCAAGAGAAGTGATTGAAAAATATTGTTCTTTTATGCCTGTTGAAATCTTCCTTTCCAAAGCAAATGCGCAGCCGGAGTATGAAACGATCGATGAGGAGGATGTGCTTGACACAGACGAAGTCGTAGAGCATATTACGGAAGAAGTAAAAGAAGGCGAAGAAGGAGAACCGAAAAAGAAAGCGAAGATCGTGAAACGCCCTGTTTCTTTGAGCGATACTCATCCGCTGTGGAGCAAGAGTCCGAGCGAGTGCACAAAGGAAGAATACATTGATTTTTACCGCAAAGTGTTCATGGATTATAAAGAGCCTTTGTTCTGGATCCATTTGAATATGGATTACCCGTTTAACTTAAAAGGAATTTTGTATTTTCCGAAGATCAATACGGAATATGAATCTATCGAAGGAACGATCAAGCTGTACAACAATCAAGTTTTTATCGCGGACAATATCAAGGAAGTGATTCCGGAGTTCCTTATGGTTCTCAAAGGTGTGATCGACTGTCCGGATCTGCCGCTTAATGTATCAAGAAGCGCCCTGCAAAACGATGGATTCGTCAATAAAGTTGCCGATTACATTTCTAAGAAAGTGGCGGATAAGCTGACGGGAATGTTTAAGACAGACAGAGAGAATTATGAGAAATACTGGGATGACATCAGTCCGTTTATCAAATTCGGATGTCTGAAAGATGAAAAATTCGGCGAGAAGATGAAAGATTCGATGATCTACAAAAACCTGGATCACAAATATCTGACATTAGAAGATATTATAAATGAAAGTAAAGCTGCAGGAACAGAAGAAGAGACAGCCGAAGAGGCGGCAGCGGAAACAGATGTGCAGACAGATACGGACGATCAGGATAAAGAGCCTGAGAAAACGTCGGTTTACTATGTGACAGACGAAGTTCAGCAGAGCCAATACATCAATATGTTCAAGGCACAGGGACAAGACGCGATCGTACTGACACATAATATTGATTCTGCGTTTGTGACTTATCTGGAACAGAAACATGAAGACGTCAGATTTTTAAGAATCGATGCCGATGTACATGAGTCTTTGAAAGATGAAGTTGCAGAAGACGAGAAAGAATCTTTCGGAAAAATGGCAGACAGTCTCGTGGAAATCTTCCGAAAAGAACTAAATGACGATAAGCTCGATGTGAAAGTGGAAAAGCTTAAAGACGATAAAGTGGCGTCTATGGCTGTTTTGTCAGAAGAAAACCGCCGTATGGAAGAGATGATGAAGATGTACGGTATGAGCGGAATGGATTCGGCTATGTTCGGCAGCAAGGCGACACTTGTACTCAACGCAAACCATCCGCTTGTGAAGTTCCTGACAGAGAACAAAGAAAGCGAGAATGTAACTGTCATCTGTAAACAGCTTTATGATCTTGCAATGCTTGCTCATAAGCCTTTAAGCCCGGAAGAAATGACGGCGTTTGTACAAAGAAGCAACGAGATCATGCTTTTACTCACAAAATAAAATGATAATGATAAAGGCAGCCTGTATAGTTTTTTATACAGGCTGCTAAATTAAAACCGTTTTTTATTTCTGTCAATTTAGTAATTCAAAATCAATCCCTTTTTTCTTAAAGAAATTTTCAGTCATTTCATCCCATGCATGTTCTAATGTTTTATCCATCGTAAAAGTCTTGAAGGAAGTTCCGGTAATACATGTCAATGTTTCTCCGTTGTAGCGGATGTTCAGATAGAGTCCCTGCACAGCGTCCGCCTGAACGGAAAGATCGTTTTGCAAGAGGAGCGTTTCGATGTTCTTCGGAGCAAGGCTGAATACGAATTGGAAGGCAAGAGGAGTCCGTTTTCCTTTGATGAGGGAAAAGCAGAAGTTTCTTACATTTTTCCAATAAGAGTATTCGGGAAGGACGGAGTTAGAGTCAAAGAACTCTTTTTTGATAAAGCCGTCAATGTGAAATGTATTGAATGTTGTGATCTCTCCTTCGATAAATGAAAAATGATCAAATGTTTCATTTAACAGAAGGTGCGACATGAAATCTTTTATATTTGTCAATGAAAATGCGATCATGGAAAGACTCCTTATCATTGTATATTTGTTCATTTTACCTGCCATGTTTTTGATATGACAGGGTCATACTGATTGTACCACGAAACGGATGTGCCGTCATTGACTTTTTAATCTAAAAAAGTATTATTATCTTGGGTTATTTTTATTTGTAAAATAAAATGAGTATTATAATGGGGAAACAATATAAATGAAGAAAATAAAACAGAAAACAAAAAGGAAGATCGTTCTTGCGGTATGTGTTCTTGCGGCAGCGCTTGTCATTGTGCTGATCGTGCAGGGCGTGCGGGGACTTTTTTATAAGAAAGCGGACACATCGGCAGGACTGGAATATATTCACGGAGAAGAAAAAGGAGATATTGCGGCGATTGAGAAAAAAATCGAACTGCTTGAAAAAAAAGACGGAGAAGAAGGCGCCGGGGAACGGAGTCTGAAAGAAAAGTTTACGGGCGCGGTTATCGTGGGAGACTCTATTACGGAAGGATTTACAGAATATGACATTTTGAACACATCCAGCGTTGTAGCAAAGATCGGAGTACATTTGGATGAGTTGGACGAGCAGATCAAACAGGTGAAAAAATTAAGTCCCGGGATCATATTTTTGTCTCTCGGAATGAATGATGTCGAGCATACAAACGGTGATGCGGACGAGTTTGTCAAACAATACGGAGCAGTTGTGGATGAACTGAAAAAGAGCGTGCCGGGAGCGCATATTTTTGTGAACGCAATTTTCCGGTGCAGGAAAAGGCAGTGAAAGAAAAGCCTGTTTTTGCAGAAATAGAAAATTTCAACGAGAAACTAAAAGAGTTATGTGATAAAAAGCGGATAGCGTTTATCGACAGTTCGGATCTTATGTCTGACGAATATTATGAGCAGGACGGCATACATTTTAAGGCGTCTTTCTATCCGGTCTGGGCTGAAAAAATGGCGGAGGTGGCAGGCTTATGAGTCAGTGGAAGAAAATAACTATCCGGGTGATGCGCTATGTGACATTGCTTCTGATCGTCGGATTCGTTGCACTTCTTTTGATCTATACAAGCGGCAGCAATCGCCCTTTTGAGAAAGTGGAGAAGTCTGTGGAAGCATCTCTTGATAAGGAAAATATGAAGCGTCAGGACGGGACGGCATTAAAACGTAACTTTGGACTGAATGCGGCAGATTATGACGGCGTTATGTATTATTCGTCGGAATTTAGTATTTCATCTGAAGAAGTTCTTCTTATTAAAGCAAAAAGTGAAACGCAGACCGCGGAAATTTCAAGTGCGATCGAAGAACGGATCAAAACAAGGATGAATGATTTTGAGGGGTATGCGCCGGAATCGGTGCAGTTATTGGAAGATGCAAAGAAAAGCGTGCGCGGTAAATATGTATTTTTTGCCGCTGCGCCGGGAGCAGAAAAATATTTAGAAATATTTAACAACAGTTTATAAATCGGGAGAGGGAACAGGCGGATGTTATTTAGCAGTATCACATTTTTGTTTATGTTTCTGCCAATCGTAATGGCAGTGTATTATCTCGTTCCGAACGGGGCGAAAAATATCGTCTTGCTTTTGGCGAGTCTGTTTTTTTACGCATGGGGAGAGCCGGTCTATGTCGTGCTCATGATCTTATCCATCGTATTAAACTATTTTTGCGGACGGGATATCGAGGCAAATGCAGACAATCCGAAAAAGGCAAAGCTAAGTCTTGTGTTTGCTCTTACGGCAAATATTCTCATACTTGGATTTTTTAAATATTATGGCTTTTTGCTTGATACAGTTAATTCCTTTCTTACGACGGACATTCCTTACAGAGTGCTCCCTCTGCCGATCGGAATCTCATTCTATACGTTTCAGGCGATCTCATATGTGATCGATATCTATCGGAAAGACGCGAAGCCGCAGAAGAATATTTTATACTTTGCGCTTTATATCAGTATGTTCCCGCAGTTGATCGCAGGTCCGATCGTCCGTTACGCGGATATTGAAGAACAGTTGAAAATGCGGAAAGTCACGCTTCGTAAACTGGGGCAAGGTTCGATGTATTTTATCATCGGTCTGGCGAAAAAAGTGATCATCGCAAATTCAACGGGGGCGGTGTTTGAAGAAGTCGCCGCGATGTCAACCGGAAGTTTATCTGTCTTAACTGCATGGGTCGGCGTATTTTCTTATGCGTTCCAGATATATTTTGACTTCAGCGGATATTCGGATATGGCGATCGGCCTCGGAAAAATGTTCGGATTTGAATTTAAGAAAAATTTTGACCATCCGTATGTATCGAAAAGCGCAACGGAATTTTGGAGAAGGTGGCATATTTCTCTTGGAACGTGGTTTAGAGAGTATGTATATATTCCTCTCGGCGGCAATCGATGTTCGGTTTCGAGAAATATATTTAACCTGATGGTTGTCTGGACACTGACCGGAATGTGGCACGGGGCGGCATGGAACTTTGTCGCATGGGGCGTATATTACGGCGTGATCCTTGTGATGGAAAAGTATGTGTGGGGTGCTTCCGTCGAACAGCTTCCGAAACCGGTCCAGCATATTTATGCAGGCGCAGTCATCCTTGTAGGCTGGGTATTCTTCTTTAGTCCGAGTCTTGGGTATGCTCTGCGGTATCTTTGGGCGATGATCGGAGGAGGATCGGGAATAGCGGATGCGCAAGGCGCATTTCTTCTGTTTACTCACTGGCTTTTGTTTGTCATTGCGGCGGTGGGAAGTACAGCTTACGGAAGAAAACTGCTAAATAACGCAGTTCGTTTTTCCGCCAACCGAACAGTAAGAATGACGGTGGGAGCCGTTCTCTATATTGGAATTTTCTTCCTTTCGGTGGCATTTTTGGTGACAGATACATTTAATCCATTTTTATATTTCAGATTTTAGGGGAATACTTATGAACAGCAGGAAAAGAAAAGGTCAGCTTGAGAGTATGATCGGAAAAATCTTTGTATTAAGTCTTTTTCTCATTTTACTTGTGAATCTGATCGTTCCGAACAAAGAAAAATCAGAAGAAGAAAACAGGATGCTGGAGACGAAACCGAAAGCGTCGGCAGCTTCGATCATTTCCGGAGATTACATGGAACAATGGGAAAAGTATGTAAGCGATCAGTTTTTCGGACGGAACTTTTGGAGGAAGATAAAAGTAAACGCAGATAAGATTTCGGGAACAAAAAAAGAAAACGGCGTGTTCATCGGAAAAAGCGGACAACTATTAGAAGATATCGCAGTTCCGGATAAAGAGCAGCTTGAAGCGAATATCAATGCGGTGAAAAATTTTGCACAGACATATGAAAACATTCCGACGACGGTAATGCTTGTTCCGGATGCGGCATGTATTTTGAGCAATCGTCTTCCTGCATTTGCGACAGTGGAAGATCAGCGTCAGATGTTCGGTATGGTAGAGCGTAATCTGGGCGATACGGTCAACTGGGTAGATACTGTTTCTATTATGAATAAACATAAGTCAGAAAAGCTGTACTATAAAACGGATCATCACTGGACGACTCAGGGAGCGTTTTATATGTTCAAAGATACGGCTTCGCTGTTCGGGATCAAAGGAGACGTATCTGATGATTATGTTTCCTATACTGTGACAGATGATTTTAACGGTGTTCTTGCGTCAAAAAGCGGATGCGGTCTGGATGAAAAAGAAAAAATCGATATTTACGCGCCGACAAACGGCGATGACGATGTAATCGTAAATTATGTCAATGAAACGAAAAAGACAACTTCTCTTTATGATTCGTCCAAACTAAAGACAAGAGATAAGTACGGAGTATTTTTAGGCGGGAATACATCAGTTATCGATATAAAGACAGTGTCTACGAGCCAGAAGAGACTGCTTGTGGTGAAAGATTCATTTGCAGACTGCTTTATTCCGTTCTTAACTCCTCATTACAGAGAGATCGTTGTTGTTGATCCAAGATATTACAGCGGAACGATGCAGGATATTATGGACACATACCGCATAACAGATGCGTTGATCTTGTATAGCGGAAATACATTTTTTACAGACAATAATATAAGTGGAGTGTTTACTGGTGAGTAATCGGATCAGAGAAGAATTTTTACAGGCAAAAGAGTCGGTAAGACTGAATAAATACTTAAGCGAGGCGGGCGTTTGTTCCAGAAGGGAGGCGGACCGCCTTATTGAAAGCGGTAAAGTGACGGTAGACGGAGTGACGGCGCAGATGGGGATGCGCGTTACGGCGGGGCAGATTGTCAAAGTCGGAAAAAAAACAGTGTCAAAGCAAGATGAGATGATCGTTTTAGCTGTGAATAAGCCGAAAGGGATCGTCTGTACCGAAGATCAAAGAGAACGCGACAGTATCGTTCGTTTTTTGAACTACCTGTGCGTGTTACTTATGCGGGCAGACTGGACAAAGATTCGCGCGGACTTCTGCTTATGACGAACAACGGAGATATCATCAATCAGATGATGCGTGCGGCAAACCGCCATGAAAAAGAATATAAAGTTACGGTTGATAAAGAGATCACGGAACAATTTATAAAAAAAATGTCGGAAGGAGTTCCGATCCTTGACACGGTCACAAGACCATGTACAGTAAAGAAGATCGGGAAATATACTTTTTCGATCATCTTGACTCAGGGGCTGAACCGCCAGATCAGAAGGATGTGTGCGGCGTTCGGATATGAGGTGAAAGATCTTGTCCGTATAAGGATTATGAATATTCGTCTCGGGAGTCTGAAAGAAGGAGCATACCGAAAACTGACGGACGAAGACTGGAAGAATTGTATGAGATGTTGAAATGACCGGTCAAGATACCGTAAAGAAATTAATTGTTGGAGAAGAAGATGGAAAAGAAGAAGAAAACGAAACGGATGCGCGAACTTGTCGAACTTCTGAATAAAGCGCGCCGTGCTTACGAACAGGAAAACACGGAGATCATGAGCAATTTCGAGTATGACCGTCTTTATGACGAACTGTTGTCCTTAGAAAAAGAACTGGAAACAACGCTTGCCTCAAGCCCGACGGTCAATGTGGGATATGAAGTTTTGAGCGAGCTTCCGAAAGAGCGTCATGAAACGCCGATGTTGTCCCTTGATAAGACGAAAGATGTAGAACGATTGAGGGAATTTTTGGGAGATCAACAGGCGGTGATCTCATGGAAGATGGATGGTCTGACGATTGTTCTGACTTATGAAAACGGAGTTTGAAAAAAGCGGTTACAAGGGGAAACGGGGAGATCGGAGAAGTTGTGACGAACAACGCAAAAGTATTTCGTAATGTTCCGTTATCTATTCCGTTTAAAGGGGAGCTTGTGCTTCGGGGAGAAGCTGTTATTTCTTATAAAGATTTTGAAAAGATCAATGAAGAAATCGGAGATGCCGATGCAAAATACAAGAATCCCCGTAACTTGTGCAGCGGATCGGTCCGCCAGTTAAACAATGAAGTGACGGCGAAGAGAAATGTAAGGTTTTATGCGTTCACGCTTGTGAAAGCTGACAATGTGGATTTTGAAAATTCAAGAGCATATCAACTGAAATGGCTGCAGGAACAAGGATTCGATGTTGTAGAGCATCATCTCGTTACCCGGGATACCGTCGGTGATGAAGTTGCGTGGTTTGCAGAGCATATTCGGGAAAACGAAGTGCCGTCGGACGGACTTGTTCTTATATATGATGATATTTCTTATGGGCAGTCACTTGGAACAACGGCAAAGTTTCCGCGAGATTCCTTTGCGTTTAAGTGGGAGGATGAAGTGCGAAAGACGACGATCCGTGAGATTGAATGGAGTCCGTCCAGAACAGGACTGATCAATCCTGTTGCGATCTTTGATCCTGTAGAATTAGAAGGAACAACAGTAAGCCGTGCAAGCGTTCATAATATCAGTATTATGGAGGAACTGGAACTGGGGATCGGAGATACGGTTACGGTGTATAAGGCAAATATGATCATCCCCCAGATTGCGGAAAATCTGACGCGCAGCGGAGTAAGCGAGATTCCGAAAGAATGTCCTGTCTGTAAAAAGCCGACAAAAATATCTATGGAAAATAATACGAAAACGCTGTATTGTATGAATCCGAAATGTCAGGCAAAGCATGTGAAGTCATTCAGTTTGTTTGCAAGCAGAGACGCTATGAATATCGAAGGACTGTCCGAGGCGACTTTGGAAAAATTCATCATTAACGGGTATGTCAAAGATTTTACGGATATCTTCCATCTTGACAGATATGAAGCGGAAATAAAGACGATGGAAGGATTTGGAGAAAAATCTTATGAAAATCTGCGAAAAAGGATAGAAAATGCAAGAAAGACAACGCTTCCGAGGCTGATCTACAGTCTTGGGATTCCGAACATCGGAATCTCAAACGCAAAAATGATCTGTCGTGCGCTGGGAGAAGATCCAAAACGGGTCATCCGGGCGACGGAAGAAGAATTAAGCGCGATATCGGGTGTGGGAGGAGTGATAGCAGGTACATTTGTCGAATATTTTAAAGATACGGCGCATGTAGATGTTTTTGATCGTCTCCTCAAAGAAGTAGAACTTACGAAAGAAACGTCAGAAGAAGATCAGAAGTTTGCGGGAGTTAATTTTGTCATTACAGGCAGCGTAGAGCATTTTGTAAATCGGGCACAGGTAAAAGAAGAGATTGAAAAACGAGGCGGCAAAGTGACGGGGAGCGTGACGTCAAAGACAAATTATCTGATTAACAACGATACCGGATCGGGAACGGCAAAAAACAAAAAAGCACGGGAACTTGGTATTCCGATCATTTCGGAAGAAGATTTCCTTCAAATGATGAATGAATAGAAAAAAGCGGATTCGATTTTTACAAAAACTTCATTTGTACAATGAAGTCAAGTGTACTATAATAAAAAAATACTTGTAAAAGAAAGTGGATAAACACAATGTCCATATAGATGAAAACAGTCAGAGAAAGACGAGGAGAATTATGTCAGATCAGGATTTCATTTTAGTAGATGAGGAAGAAAAAGAGTCCACAGGGGCAGACGAGGTGGACAAAGAAGAGAAAAAAGACCATTTGGCAGTAAAGAAGGAAGAGGAAAAAGAAACGGAAAAAGACAACGATGATGATGGATATGAGAAGATCTGTCTCATCTGTCACAGACCGGAAAGCGTTGCGGGAAAGATGATCGAGATGCCGAATCATATTACGGTATGCCGGGATTGTATGCAAAGAAGCTTGATGCGATGACAGACGGCTCTGTTGATCTGAGCCGGCTTGTCAACATGCCGGGGGTACAGTTTCTTAATTTATCGGATTTGGATCATATGCAGCCTAAAGCGCAGAAGATCAAGAAGAAAAAAGAAAAGCCGAAAGAGTTCCATCAACTTGATATTAAGAAGATTCCGGCGCCTCATAAGATCAAAGCAAGACTTGACGAATATGTAGTCGGACAGGAAAAAGCGAAGAAAGCGATGGCAGTCGCCGTTTATAATCATTATAAACGGGTTGCGTCAGATACAATGGACGATATCGAGATTGAAAAGTCGAATATGCTTATGATCGGACCGACGGGAAGCGGAAAGACGTATCTTGTCAAAACATTGGCAAAACTTCTTGACGTGCCGCTCGCCATTACAGACGCTACGTCGCTGACAGAAGCAGGATATATCGGAGATGATATAGAAAGCGTTGTTTCCAAACTACTTGCCGCTGCCGACAACGATGTAGAACGGGCGGAGCAGGGAATTATTTTTATCGATGAAATCGATAAGATCGCAAAAAAACATACGTCGAATCAAAGAGATGTAAGCGGGGAATCAGTCAGCAGGGAATGCTCAAACTTTTGGAAGGAAGCGAAGTGGAAGTTCCTGTCGGAGCGAACAGCAAGAACGCGATGGTTCCTTTGACAACGGTCAATACGAAAAATATTTTGTTTATTTGTGCCGGCGCATTTCCGGATCTGGAAGATATTATAAAAGAGCGTCTTACAAAGAAAACGTCTATGGGATTTAATGCAGAACTAAAAGATAAGTATGAGCATGACGAGGACATTTTGTCGAAAGTGACGGTGGAAGATCTGAGAAAATTCGGTATGATCCCGGAGTTCCTCGGACGTATGCCGATCATATTTACATTGAAAGGTCTTGATAAAGATATGCTTGTTAAGATCTTGAAAGAGCCGAGAAATGCGATCTTAAAACAGTATCAGAAGCTGCTTGCCCTTGATGAAGTAAGTCTGGTGTTTGATGACGGCGCTCTTGAGACGATTGCGGAAAAAGCAATGGAAAAAGATACCGGGGCGAGAGCGCTTCGGGCGATCATCGAAGAGTTTATGTTGGATATTATGTATGAAATCCCCAAAGATGACAACATCGGGGAAGTGACGATCACAAGAGAGTATATTGAAGGTACGGGAGGTCCTGTCATTAAACTGCGGGGACAGCAGTCGATCGCGATGAAAGAGGATCATTCGTAAAAGAGAGAGTAAAACCGGAAGATTTGGTCATAGATCAGAGCCTTCCGGCTTTTCTTTTGATTTTCTTTAGAAAAACTTTCAAACATATATATTGACCATTCATATTATATATTATATAATATAAATATATTAAACATATAAATAAATAAAACATATATAAAGGAGTGAGAATATGACATTACCGTTGAGTGCACCGATGCTCGATCTTCTTGTCCTCTCTGTGATTGCAGAAGAAGATGCGTATGGTTATCAGATCGGCAGGATCATTAAAAGAGCGTCGGCTACGATGAAAGATTCTGCGTTGTACCCGATATTAAAGCGGCTTCAGGAAAATCATTTTGTGGAAACGTATGATAGACAGTTTCAGGGAAGAAACAGGAAGTATTATACGATCACAGATGCCGGGAGACAGTATCTGGCAGAATTGACAGAGGAATGGGAGCGTTATCGGACGGTTGTGGATGATATTGTAAAGGGAGGGAATTTATCATGACAAAAAGTGAATATATGAAAAAATTGTCATACAGTCTCAGAAGGCTACCGAAAGAAGATTTCAATCAGGCGATAGACTACTTTGAGGAATACTTTGCAGAGGCGGGAGAGGAGAATGAACAGCAGGCGATCGAAGATCTTGGATCGCCGGAAGATGCGGCAAAAGAATTGATTATGAATCTGGCGGAAAAGAATATGGAGCAGCCGCCGAAAACGGTAAAACACAGTTTTAAGGCAGTCTGGATCGGTATTCTCGGAATCTGCGCGGCGCCGATCGCACTTCCGATCGCACTTTCTTTGATCTGTGTGATCGCAGCGTGATTGTTTCTGTTTTCTGTGTGTTTGCAGGCTTGTTTCTTACGGCGGTTACGCTGGCGGGAGCTGCGGTGATCGGCGTGATAGGAGGAGCGGCTCTGCTGATCCAAAGTCTCCCGGATGGATTGGCGACATTAGGATTCAGTCTTTGCTGCGGCGCAGTAGGAATTATGTCTGTATATGGAATTTTCTGTTTCTTGAAATGGCTTCTTTATAAAGTGGCTCAGCTTTTAGGAAAGATTATGAAGGGAGGAAAGAAAAATGAAAAAAATAACTAAGCGGATTTTGATTGCTTCGGCAGTGACAGCCGGAACAGGAGTTGTCTTTATGGGAGTTGGAATCGCATTAGGCGGCTGGCCCGGAGTTGTTTTTACAAAAGGCGGAATCCATTCACCGTACGAGCAGAAAACTCCTTATCGGCAGGAAAAGAAAGAGATCGAACCTTTTTCAGAACTGAGTCTCTATGTGGGAAGCGAAGCGGATGTAGTTGTTATGGCTTCAAAAGATGAGAAATATTATGTCGAATATACACTTGACGGAAATTACGGTAAACCTAAATGTGAATTAACAAATGGAAAACTTTCTATTGCTCAGCAAGATCACAACGGATATATGACAGGTATGTTCGGATTGAACCTCGGAGAAAATCTATCAGGAGAAAAATCTTACATTACAGTTTATATTCCGAAAGGAACGCTTCTTGAAACCGCAGATATATACAATGATTATGGGAATGTCAATGGAAAAAAGTGTCGATCGAGGCGGACAGCGGAAATGTAAAAATAGAACAGTCGGAAACAACGTCAATGAAACTGACTTTGAACGACGGAGATGCATTCGCAGACAAACTGAAAGCGGAAACATTTACGCTGCAATCGGATTATGGCGACAGTACACTTTCCAATGTTTCCGGTAAGACGTTTACAGTGCAGTCAGAATGCGGAGATGTAAAAACAGAGCAGTCGGAAACAACGTCGATGGAACTGATTTTAAATGACGGAGATGTATCTGTAGATGGACTGAAAGCGGAAACGTTTGTATTACAATCGGAGTATGGCGACAGCACGATTTCCGATGTTTCCGGTAAGGTGTTTACGGTACAGTCGGAATGCGGAGAAGTGGAATTAGACCGGGTTTTGTTTGAAAAGATGAAAGTGGAAGCGCTGGATGGAGACGTATTATCGAGTGAAATTTCCTGTTCTTTTGCAGATGTGACATTAGAATACGGGGATCTTCGCTGGGATGCGCAAAAACTGGAAAATTTGACCTGCCAGGCCGAGTGCGGAGACGTAGATCTTATTCTTCCCGAAGAACTGGAAAAGTATGAAGTTGATCTGCAGATTGAATACGGAGATCTTTCTCTGCCCAAAGACACTCCCCATGATCAGTATAGAGAGGAAGACGGAGAAGTATCTTACCGCATATCGGCATCAGAGAAAAATGCAGGAAAGAAGATCTCCGTCATAAATGAGGAGGGCGATGTAAAGGTTCGCTATCGCTAAATTTAAATCGTTATAATTTTCGCATCACTTCAAATGTATGGTAAAGATTTAACTGCCCGTATCCCCATATACGATTAGGATACTCCATCGTATCGGGACGCAGAGCTCCGAGTATGAGAAGACTTCTGATTTGGAAGGAATCTATACCCGGAGCTTTTTGAATATAGAGAAGCCATTCCAACATCAACGCCACAGCGCCGGCAGTGACGGCACAGGCTGCGCAGGAGCCGGAATGTGTTTCAAATCGTCCGTTGGAAACAGGACCGCGTATATTAATCCCGGGAGCAGTTAAGTCCGGCTTGATCTGACCGGATCGTGTATATCCTCTGCCTGATGTTTGAGATACGGCGTTTGTCGTTCCGTTATAATAGGAAACGACAACGGGACTTTGAGTATTTGCGGGATTGGTTAAAGTATAATAGGGGTCAGATTCAAGAAAATACACTTCTCCGTCAATAAATTCCGTGACAGGAAGCCACATGTGAAACTGACCGTCGGTGACGGTGATCGGTTCAATGACGATTTTCCAAATGCCTGCCGCCGGGCTGTTAAAACGGAAAAATACAAGTTCGGAAGTGGTTTTTCTACGAGGATACGGTAATCGACCGATACCTTTGTACGCTCAAAGAGAAAATCAAGCTCTGCGCTTGATCCCGCATGAAAAGGGATTCGCGAGGTGTCTTCCCCGGAAGGATATAATGGATATGGACGATGTATTCGGAATATCTGTCCATAATTCCATGGAAAATCCCGAAACATTTTCTCCGACGCGGATTTCTACCGTTTTGTTTTTTGATCCGTTCGTTAAAGTATTGGCATAGTGATGACGCTGATCCGCCTCATTTCCGGTTCCGATGACGGCGATATGATTGGCAAGCGAACCATAATTTTCAATTAGATTCGGGAGCGGAAGCGTCCCGATATGTCCGCCCATATTAGAACCGACTGTAAAACAGATGACAAGAGGAAGATTCAGGGAATCTGCAAGAAGGTTTAAATAGCGGATTCCGAGCATAAGATCTGTTTCCTGGTAGCATTCGGCATCAGAAGGAATGAAATAATAGTCTCGGAGATATTGCTTTGCCTGTTTTAGTTTCACAACGGCGATAGAGGCTTCAGGTGCGGCGCCGAGAAATTCTTCTTCAGGAACGGCGCTTCCGCATGCAAGGGCAGCGGCGTAAGTTCCGTGCCCTGTTTCATCAGTGGATGGAACAAGATCAAACGGAGAATCCGATCTAAGAGCTTCGTTGATCTGTTCTTCCGTAAATTCGCTTCCGTAAGAAAAATGTTCCGGCATTGTTCCGGTCTGCACAGTTTGATCCCAAATAGCGCGGATGCGGGTTGTATTATCTAAGTTTTGAAAAACCGGATTTGTATAGTCGATTCCGCTGTCAAGAAATCCGATCAAAATATTGCGTCCTTTAAGCTGAAGCGTAGGGTAGTTTTGAACAGGGAGGATTCCGGCTTCGTTGAGTGTCTGCATATTAAGAGGCGAATAGCAGTTCGGAATCGAAGCATATGAATATTTCGGCAGAGTGATCGGGTCGGAAATCTCCTTTGGAAGATAGAAGCATTTGTAAGAAAATCCCGCTTCCTGTTCACAGCGATGCACGTTCATGAGACTGTTGAAAAAGGGAGTTCGGACATGGTTTCCGATAAAGTCGCGGTAATCTTCGGATAAAATATGTTCACGGCATGTTTCGCGGTCAAGCATAAAATAAATTCTCCGATTTGATTTTTATATCATATGCGGAAAATCAGAACCTCATTCTTGAAAAAATGAAAAAAGAGTGTTTGATCTAAAGAACGCTTCCGAAGAATCAGAAGTGAAAAAAGTATAAATTCCAATGAGAAATGTTGAAGTTGTTTCAGAAAAGGGTATAATAATGATAACTTAAATATCAGATACGACCGATGTTTTTTGTACTTCGGACGTCCGTTTGGATAAATAGGTAATTGCGAAACAAGTCCGCAATCCTGACTGAAAACAGGCGAAGGCTCCTGTCATGCAGGATTCTTGGGATAGGAAGTGAAAATCGTTCATTTCTTGGCACAACAAATAAACCTCATGGGC
>ENA-OQAA01000418-OQAA01000418.1-human-gut-metagenome-genome-assembly--contig:-NODE-418-length-29844-cov-2.741899_pt1 | contig 29844 bp, 22 predicted proteins | sample MGYA00242489_ERZ504515 | MGnify/ENA primary metagenome ERZ504515 (study PRJEB26092, sample SAMD00036237) | human gut metagenome | host: Homo sapiens | study: EMG produced TPA metagenomics assembly of... | reverse complement strand
CAATTTCTCGGAGAAGAAACCGGCTTGCAACAGATGAACACAGATAGTTATTGGATTCTAGACCCCGTGGATGGAACAACCAATCTCATACATGACTATCACCACAGCGTAGTATCATTGGCTCTTTGCCAACAAAATGAAATTGTATTAGGCATTGTTTATGACCCATACCATGATGAGGTTTTCTCTGCAGTCAAAGGAGAAGGTAGTTTCTTGAATGGCAAGCCTATCCATGTTTCCTCTGCCAAAAAACTGTCGGAAACTATCATCGGTATCGGAACTGCTAAAAGAGAACTGGCTAAAGAAAACTTTACTAGGTTTCTCAAGGTCTACGAAAACTCACAAGACATCCGAAGATTGGGGTCTGCGGCACTGGAACTGGCATATACAGCATGTGGCCGGCAAGGTGGATATTTTGAAGTGTATCTGAACCCTTGGGACTATGCTGCAGGCATACTTTTGGTAGAAGAGGCAGGAGGAAAGGTAACTGACTGGATTGGGAATAAGCTTAATCCTAGACAAGGAAACCAAGTAATCGGAACAAACGGAAATATCCATCAAGAACTTCTCAGAATATTATAATAAGAGATCCTTATTTTTAGTTTAATATAAGCTGCAAAAGAAAATCTATATTATGGCAAGCAATATTGAATTTGTAGAGTTTATATGCTCTCAACTACAAGAACTAGGGCATATCCGTTTTCGAAAGATGTTTGGGGACTATATGTAAACGAAAAGCTGTTATTTTAGTTTGCGACAATACAGCATACGTTAAAATGCTATCAGGAATAGCCAACCAGATGACAGAAGCAGAAACTGGAATACCCTATGAAAGCGCAAAGCCCCATTACATTATAGACGTGGAACATAAGGACTTCTTGATAAAGATTGTCAGACAACTTGAAATGATGCTGCCTTATCCCAAAGAGAAGGCGAAAAAGAGACAAAACATAAATTTCACTTCTCATCCCTTTTTGCATCTTCCAAACATTGAACAGCAGACTGAGCAAGACTTGTTATCAATGGGTTATACATCTTTGGATTCTCTCAAAGGTAAAAGTGCCAATGATTTGTACAAGCAAGAATGTGAAATGAAATGGTTGTACTGTTGACCGATGCCAACTCTATGTTTATCGACCTTGACCTATTACATTGATTCCGACAATCCGAATAAGGAAAAGAGCAAATGGTGGTATTGGAAAGATGATTATTACAACCCATCACCTTGCGGTGCAAAATGTATTGATTGCCTATCCTTTCCAAACGAATGCAAGGGATGTAAGAAAATAAAAGGAAAAGTGTTCTGGCTACAATACACAGGTGATGACATATGTCCTATTTAGAAATGTTGCAAAGATCAAAAAAGAAATAATTGTGGAGGATGTCCTCGTTTTCCTTGTTCGCACTTCGTGAATGACTCTTCTATATCTAAAGAAAAAAACGAGAAGAATCTAAAAAAGATGATTGACAATCTTTCGGAATTCAATCAATAGATTAAAGAATTTAAGCTAATACAAAGTAAGTACTCAGCCCCCCGTATTTTTACTCTCTGAAAGTTATTCTTTGTTTGCGCGAATTTAAAACGTGAAACAATGAAGAATTTTAGAGGAGAAAATATGGAGGACAGTATTAGGTATAGTTGGACACAATTTTATGAATTAAACGTTTTGGCAGAAGATCGTATTTTGCTTGAGCTATTAGTATTTTTGTATATCTTCTAAAACGTTTGGACGCAACTCTTTTGCCTTTCTTCTGTGATTTGCACCCACACCATACTCCAGCGGGAAACTTCTTCTTCGATCTACTCATTTTAATGTAATGTTATGAATACAATCATCTAACCGGATAGACTGTATTCTAGTTAAACATTACATCTTTTTGCTGTTTAAATTCATCACTTCAATAAGAATAATAGTTGTATACAACAGATTACCATAATGCGACTTGGCCTATGCTCCTAATTTCAAGTTTAGCACTTATTCCCATAGCTTTAAAAACTCTTGCAATGGTGGAAAAGGTTAAATTCTTACCGTTTTCAATTCGGGAGATTTGAGCCGCTGCACTCCTATCAGATTCCCTAATTCCTCTTGTGTTAGGTTCTTCGACTGACGAGCTTGTTTAATGCTTCACCAATTAAGAAAGAGTTTAAATCAGCTTCAAACTGATCTCTTTTGGGAGTGCCTTTTTTCCCTATGTGCTTATCTAATACTTCTTCTTCTGTATAAAATTTCATTGTTTCATTTTGTCTTTAATCTTCGTTGGTAAGTTGTTCAGAAAATCATCTGCATCTTTTGATAGATGATTTTGAATTTAGTCTTTTCTTCCATAAGTTGTTGTTTTTATGCAGCAAAGGTAATCTTTTGTTTCCATACAACGAAACATTTGTATTTATTTTATGCAGCCTGTTGTGTCGTTTGGGCGAGTGTGCTCCTATTAGTGGTATAGGTTCACACTCCAAATCATCTTTCCCTATCTGCATAATTGGGAGAGGATCTACCTAATATAAACTGACAGCAAGACGGTAAAATAACATTAGTAGAGTTCGTTGAAGCACAGTCGGAACTGACCGATGAATGGAAAGAATGGATTGATACTCGGCCAATAAGCGGTGAAAGCGCTAGAGCCTTTCTTGCCTGGCATGAAGAATACGCCATGAACCATCAGAACAGTAACCAAACGATTCCCTTACTCAGAGTAGGGGGATTGTTGTATTTACATAGGCAGGGATAATAACTCCTCGTGTATAAATTTCATTCCACAACTATCTTACGCTAAACGTGCGAGAAAGCCCGTTCCTTTAGGTATGGGAGTATGTCAATTCGTTCAAAGCACCACATCACCAATGCTAAATACCTATATATAGGTATTTAATTCATTTTTATACTATTAAAATGGTATTTTAACAGTGTTAAGTAGTGACTATTTTTGCACGCAAAATGGAAAACCAGCAACTGTACTTCTGAGAGAATGTAATGTATTATATTCTATAATCTCTGTACGTAATGAGATTGTCCAAACAATGTAGTAAAATGTAATAAAACGGCATAGCCCAAAAATAAAAATTAACTATTGTTGCTAATATCAGAATTAACCATGTTATCTGGTGATACCAAGGTAAAGTGCTATTTTTTAAAGGTTGTTGTATATAAATCTTAGTGGTAAGGATAACCATAATTATTAATATATGAGTATGAAAAAAAAGAAAAGAGTATTAAATATAGTATTTGTATACTTATACTTAATGTACATAGGAGCCACCTTTCCTGTCAAAGCGCAAAGTAATTACAAAGTCAAACTTACAGGTATTGTTTACGAATACGACCAAAATAACAAGCTTTTACCTTTAGAATTCGCAGCAGTGTCCATTCCAGAATCTTCATTAGGGACAACCTCTAATGAAAATGGTAGATACACACTGGAAAATGTACCTACTGGTAAAATTCGTATGCAAATTCAATATTTAGGCAAAGTTTCTATTGACACCTTAATAAATGTAAGTAAGGACCTGGTTCTTAATTTTACAATGAGGAATGAGGATTTTAAGTTGAAAGAAGTTACAGTAACTGCAACCAACAGCCGTTCAGGCAAATCCACATCTTCTCACATTTCCCGCTCTGCTATGGACCATATGCAAGCGACCAGTTTATATGATGTAATGTCATTGATGCCAGGTGGAATTTCACAGAATCAGGATATGAGTTCGGCACAACAGATTAACATCCGTCAAGTTTCCAGTTCCAGTGGTCCGGAAGCTCCGATGAATGCTATGGGTACTGCAATAATTCGTGATGGTGCCCCCATCTCAAATAATGCTAATTTATCTGCGATGAACCCTACGGTATTAAGTGGTACGGAAACACCCGCTTCATTGGCCGGAGGTGCCTCGCCGGCTGGTGGAACCGATGTTCGCAGTATTTCTACAGAAAATATAGATCTATACAAATTGTTCGTGGTATCCCTTCTGTTGAATATGGTGATCTGACCTCAGGAGCAGTAATTATTAATACAAAAGCTGGTCGTGAGCCGCTACGTATCAAAGCAAAAGCCAATCCCAATATCTATCAGGTGTCTATGGGAACCGGTTTTGAACTTGGAAAAAAGAAAGGTGCTTTAAATGTAAGTGCAGATTATGCTTATAATACGAATAATCCCATATCCAGTTATCAGCACTATCAGCGTGCCACAACAAAGTTGCTCTATTCAAATACTTTCTTTAATAATAAGTTACGTACCAATTCCAGCTTTGATTTTATTTATGGTAAGGATCAGCGTGAACGTAATCCTGATGACGAACAAACTAAAACTGCCTCGGAAGGTCGTGATGTAGGTTTTACTTTGAATACCAATGGTACATGGAATATAAATAAGGGCTGGTTGAAAACACTACGCTATGTATTGTCGGGTACGTATATGGATAAAGACAGTTATTATGAAACCGTATACAGTTCTGCTACATCTCCTTATTCCATGACCACTACAAACGGTGCGGTGCTTAGTAACTTTGCAGGTCAGCACATCTATGATGCCAATGGTAATCAAATTACTAATTTTGGACCGGAAGACATAAATCATTATGCTGTTTATCTGCCAAGCAGCTATTTGGGACACTATGAAATTGATAGTCGTGAAGTTAATTTGTTTGCTAAGGTAACGAGTTCTCTATTCAAGGCGAGCGGTCATGTAAACAATCGCATCTTGATTGGTGCGGATTTCCGGAGTGACGGTAATGTTGGTAAGGGAAAAACTTATGACCCAAGTACTCCTCCTTATCGTAGTCAATATGGTCATAATTCATCTTTCCGTCCACGTAACTATAAGGATATTCCTTTTCAATTAACCAATTTGGTGCATATGTGGAAGATAATTTTAAATGGTCTATAAGCGGTACGCATGATTTGAACATTCAGGCTGGTGTGCGTTATGATCATACCTCAGTAGTAGGGGCATTTTCTCGCCACGTGTAAATGCATCCATTGATTTGATTCCGAATTTATTAAGTCTTCAGGGAGGTTACGGTATTGCTGCAAAGATGCCTTCTCTTCTCTATTTATATCCGGAAAATGCATATTTTGAATATATCAATATAAATGAGCTTGCCAATGAAAACATTCCGGAAAGCCAGCGTTTGTTCATGACCACCACAGAAGTTCGGCAAGTAGATAACTCAGATTTAAAGATTGCCCAAAATCATAAGGCGGAAGTCGGATTTAATTTACGAGTGGGTAAAACCAATCTGAATGTAATAGCTTATAAGGAGCGTCTGAAGGATGGTTATGTAATGAGCCAAACTTTCAATACCTTCAATACATTTATCTATAATGAATATCAGCGCACAGAAAACGGAATAGAACTTAGTAGTAGCTACCGGTATTGTCTACTTATGCAAAACCAACTAATAATTTAAATATAGAAACCAAAGGTTAGAATTTGATTTGAACATCGGACGTATTGATGCTATCCGTACGGCTTTCCAAATAAATGGTTCATGGATGCGTACTAAAAGTTGGCGTCAGGGTTATAGCTTCTATGACAATAGCGAAGATGCTGCTTCAGCCCGTAAACCGGTGGCCATTTATTCTCAAGATGGCAATGCAAGTTATAAACAGCAATTTGTAACGACTTTACGTGCCACTCACAATATCCCGCGTATCGGTTTTGTTGTTACGATGACAGCACAAGCTATTTGGCAGCAGTCTAATTGGAATACATTTGGAAACGATTCTATACCTGTGGGCTATTTAGCATTGGAAGATGCGTCTGTAAATATGTTTCCCGAAGCAATATACCACTACCCAGCAAGTAAAAGATGCAGGATATGGATATATGTTAAATAATGTAAGTCATAATAATGCTATAAAAGAATCATATAGTCCTTATTTTTGTTTTAACTTGAATGTAACTAAAGAAATTAGCGATATGCTACGTGTTTCTTTCTTTGCCAACAATATGTTCAGAAGTTATCCGCGCAGAGAATCCAAACGTAATCCGGGTTCGTATACTCAATTGAATAACCGATTTTTCTTTGGGCTGGAATTATCACTCACTTTATAATGTTTAGGAAGTTATGAAAAAATATTTAATATATTTGTTTACATTGGCAAGTACCCTTTTGATAGGATTGCGATTCCTTCAGGGACATGTCTGGTGCAGCAGAAGTGAATCCTATCACAGTTGATGTATATTTGGATATTACCGTTGAAAATATATCCACGCTGAAAGATCTGACTGTAAAGTTTGACAATTACGATGAAGATTTACATTATCCTCAAATCCGCAACCGCCCTCATAAGATGACACAGAGGTCAAAAAGGTAGCGACACTGTGGCAAAAGAGGGTGCAACGCAGCAAAAATCGCCACAAAGACGCATTAAATCCCCTTACCCCACCATGCGACTTGAGGCAATACGCAAAATCACGACCATAAGTTGTCGGTGTCATCCAAAGTCATTCTGGAACACATCAGCATAAGCGTTGTTGCATGAATAGATATTCAGCACATACTGCCTTGATGTCCTGACCCATTTGGCTGGCACAGAGATGAACTTGAAGACAAACGCCTTGATGCGGCTTGTTGCTTTGAGTCCGAACCTCTTCACGTCAAGCCTCGCCATGATGAATTTATAGAAGTTGCGTATGAGTGCCGTAAGCAGAAGAAACACCGTGTTTTCTCCCATGAAGGATTTTGGAAGCCTGTTCCAGCCGAATCCGTTATTCATGTCATCGAAGATGCGTTCCTTCCCTCCACGGAGGTTATAGAATTCGACAATCTCTTTCTCGGAAGACTCGTAGTCATTTGTAAGGATGCAGCGGTAGGTGTATTCTCCTTCCCACAGGTCGAGTTCGCCGTCTATCCGCTTTTGTCTCTGAATGACAAGACGATAGCACTTGCCTTCCCATTTCTCAACAAGAATGGAATTGAGTTCAAACTGGATGCCGTTGATTTCCTCCGTCTTCCATCCCCTCAGTGAAAACAAGTCATCGTAGAGCGAACTGCATCTGTTGGCGCGGATGTAGAAGTGCGTGCAATGCTTCTCTATCTCACTGACAATTTCCTTCGAGCACGAACCACAGTCGGCTCTGAAGCGATTCACACGGATGCTGTTGGCTTCCAGTAGGGCAAAGAATCTCTTGTGGGTCTCAGCCTGATAAAAGCGCACATTTGTGTTGCCATCGCTGTTCTCGACATAGACAATCATGTCACCGATGACATATACGCCAGGTCTGTAGCCGAGGAACTTCTTGTATGTCGGTTTTGCATCATACTTCTCTGTTTCAAGGAACTGATGGTCGAAATCAACATCGTAGGTTTCCACCTCATTCAGTTCACCAGTGGAAACCAAGGCTTTTATAAGCAAGGCGTTGAGCTTGTCTGCCGTATTGAAATCATAGGTCTTGCCCTTATCGGAAGTATATGAGATGTTTTCCTGTGTCAGTTCCTTGATGGCTCTGAGGATGGTATCAGAGCTGCATGTGCGCAAGGTCGGATGATACGAGAGATGACGCATCAGATGCGATGTTACATCCTCCACGCATGAACCGCCACAGAAGTATACGCTCATCAGAGAACGAATAATTTCGCTGTACTGGTATCCGATGATACTGCGGCATCTCTGACCAAGTGTCTGGTCGATAATAGGTGAAAGCATGGAGTCAAATTGCTCCATGATTGAAAAAATTCCTCCAAAAGGTGTGAGTTTTTCAGATTTTATTTGTACCTTTGCCATGTCTTGTTACGATTTACGCTTGTTTTGATTTGCAACACTAAGATAAGTGAAAAATCTGACATGGCAAAATCCTGAGCAACTTTTTGTTGCTCAGGAACTTATAAATAAAGTTAAATCAAAGTGTTGCGGAATTAAGGTTTATATAGTTAACAATCAAAATAATACTGTAATTTTGCATATCTTTTTTAATGTGAATTAAAATGCAATCATGAGCTGTTTTATTGAATATTCTAATAATATATTTTTTGATGTCATGTTGACTGTTTGGAGAAATGTTGAACGAAGAGATAAGATGTAGCAAGTGTGTTCATCCATTTCTCGGATGCATAAAAGAATTATATACATTTAAAAACAATTCATTTATATCATTAACTTAAAAATCAGAGATGAAAAGAGTAATTCTTTTGTTCGTCTCTCTTGCTGTGATGGCGTTCCAATTGCTTTTCGCCCAAAGTTTTACGGTGAAAGGTAAAGTCATTGCCGAGGAAGGCAATGAGCCGTTAATTGGAGTAGCCATCATGCAAGAGGGTACTAATAATGGTGTGATTACCGACATAGACGGTAATTATTCCATTGAGATCAAAGGCGTTGCGCAGGCTACTTTGGTGTACTCGTACATTGGTATGCAGCAGCAACAGCACGTAGTGACTCCACAGACACAAAAGCTGGATATCACGTTGAAGAGTGATGCACAGTTGGTGGACGAAGTAGTGGTAGTAGCCTACGGAGTTCGTAAAAAGGGAACGGTAACCGGTTCCGTTTCCACAATAAAGGCAGAGAAAATGGAAAGCGTACCTGCCGCAGGTTTCGACCAAGCCCTGCAGGGACAGACCCCCGGTTTGATGGTGATGTCCAACTCGGGTGAACCCAGCAAGGCAGCGGCTTTTCAAATCCGTGGAACCAACTCCATCACTTCAGGTACCTCCCCCTTGTTCATTCTGGACGGTGTACCCATTTCCAGCAGTGACTTCAACACTATCAGTCCGAGTGACATTGAAAATATTTCTGTACTGAAGGATGCGTCTTCTACCTCTATTTATGGTGCCCGTGCTGCTAACGGTGTAGTAGTAATCACCACCAAGCGCGGAAGGTCTATGGACAAAGCACACATTACCTTACGTACACAGTGGGGTATCTCACAGTTAGCTAAAGGTGAATGGAACCTGATGAACACGGCTGAACGTATTCAGTTTGAAAAGGAAGTCGGTCTGGATGCCGGTCAAGACTATGATTTGTTGAGCCAGACCGACGTAAATTGGCGGGATATGGTGTTCAATGACAATGCTATGCTACAAAACTACGACCTTTCTATCAACCGCGCCACCGAACGCTTGAACTATTTCGTTTCAGGAAGTTTCTACGATCAGGATGGTATTGCTCAAGGCTCTACGTTTCGCCGTTACTCCATGCGTGCCAACGCAGAGGTAAAAGCCAGCAACTGGTTGAAAGTGGGTACCAATTCCATGGTTGCCTATGAAGAAGTGGAGCAGGCCGATCAAGGTAGTTACAGTTTGTCATCGCCCATCTCTGCCTGCCGCTTCATGCTTCCTTACTGGAATCCGTATAATCCCGACGGTTCACTGGCAACCAATGCCAACGGTGGATGGACCGGTACGACGGTTAATCCGATTGAATGGATGGACAATAATCCGGTGACAAACAAGAAGTATAAGGTATTGAGCGTGCTTTTTGCTGAAGTAACGCCGATAGAGAACATGACTTACCGTGTACAGTTCGGTGCAGACTATACGCACTCTACCGGATTCATGCAATCATTCCCGAGCTATCAGTTGAACAACGGTCTGGGAGTAGCCGGTCGTCAGTCGAACGATATTCTTAACCTGACAGTGACCAATACGCTGAACTACCGTTTCGATGTAAGACACGACCATCATTTCAATGTAATGGTGGGCCAGGAAGGGGTGGACTACCAGGCTGAAGGTTTCAACGTGACAACACGTGGTCAGAACAACGACTTCCTGACCAACGTAACTTCAGGTACACGTGCCTCAAGCTGGCAGGATAATACAACAGCTTATTCATTCCTGTCTTTCTTCGGTCGTGCGGAATATAATTACGATGACCGTTATTATGTGGAGCTTGGTCTACGTACTGATGCCTCTTCACGTTTCGGTAAGGAGCACCGTTGGGGTAAGTTTTGGTCAGTAGGTCTGATGTGGAATGCCAAGAAAGAGCGTTTCTTGCAAAAATACGACTGGCTGCACAATGCACAAGTATCGTTCAGTACAGGTACGTCAGGTAATTCTGAAATTCCAAACTTCGACCATCTGGCACTGGCCAGCGGTGGTTGGATTTACATGGATGCGGCCGGTATCGCTCCACAACAGAAAGGAAATGAAAAATTAAGCTGGGAGACAACCTGGACCACGAACTTAGGATTTCATTTGGGATTCTTCGAGCGTTTCAATGTAGATTTGGAACTCTACCACAAGCGTACCAGTGACATGCTGATGGAAGTGCCACAGTCTTATTCTGAAGGAAACAACGGTTTCCGTTGGGACAACATCGGTGTGATGACCAACATGGGTGTGGAACTAGCCATCAATGCAGACGTATTACGTCTGAGAGATTTTGTTTGGAATCTCAGTGCCAATGTATCCTATAACAAGAATGAAATCAAGGAACTGTATAACGGTGTACAGGAATACGAATTGCCCAACACTTCCACCAAATGGGTGGTTGGTCGTCCGCTGGGAGAATTCTACATCAACCGCTATGCCGGTGTGAACCCTGCAAACGGTGATCCTCTGTGGTATGACAAAGAGGGTAACCTTACTACCGAATTCAGAGAATCGGACAAGGTGATGGTGGGTAAGAACTACCTGGCTCCCTGGCAAGGCGGTTTCGGTACTACCCTTACATGGAAAGGTATCTCAGTGAATGCCCAGTTCAGTTGGGTAGCTGACCGCTGGATGTTCAACAACGACCGCTTCTTCGAAGAGAGTAATGGTCTGTATACCGGATTCAACCAGTCCAAGCGCCTGCTCTACGACCGCTGGAAGAAACCGGGCGACGTGACAGACATTCCCCGTTGGGGAGTCACTCCGCAGATGGACTCGCGCTTCCTGGAAGATGCCTCTTTCTTGCGTTTGAAGAATTTAATGATCAGCTATACATTCCCGCAAGAATGGATGAAAAAGACGAATTTTTTCACTAACGCACGTATCTATGCACAAGGTCAGAACCTGCTTACATTTACCAAATTCAGCGGACTTGACCCGGAAGCATTTACTAACATGTATCAGGCACAATATCCCATGTCGCGCCAATACTCGTTCGGTTTGGAACTCTCTTTCTAATATTTTTAATTAACGAATCAACGAAAAATGAAAAATATAAAAATATATCTGCTCATGGCCACTCTGGTATTCAGCACCACTGCTTGTCTGGACAAGTATCCGGATGATATGGTGCCTGCCGACAAGGCCATCACCACTGTGGATGAAGTAGACCAGGCCATAATTGGTATCTAGCTTCCTGGCTGAACGGAGCGTTATACAGTGGCTATCTGACCCTACTGCCGGATATCCAGGCGGATTTGGCTTATGCCGTGAACGGCTACTCCAATCAGTTTGGTAATACATGGCGCTGGAATATCCTGGCTACGGAACCCGAATATGAATCGGTATATGCCGGACTCTACAACGTTATTACCCGCTGTAACTTTATGCTGGACAACGTAGACCGAGTACGTCAGAATACTACTAACGACGATGACTTGGATCGTCTGGACCAATACTGTGGAGAAGCATACTTTGCCCGCGCACTGGCTTATTCAGAATTGATTAAACTCTTCTGCAAGGCTTACGACCCGGCTACAGCAGCCAACGAACTGGGTGTGGTACTGAAGTCGCACTACGATGGTGACGAACCTACCATCCGTTCATCACTGGAAGCCTCTTATCAGTTTGTTCTGGATGATTTGGAAAGAGCAGCCGAGTACTTGAAGCTGGAAGATGATTTCGATGGAGTTCTTTACAGCACACCTTACTTCTGTGAATACACCATCTATGCACTTCGTGCACGTGTGGCTCTCTACATGCAGAACTGGAAAGACGCTGAGAAATACGCTTCAAGGTGATTGACAGCAAATACTACAAACTGTCCAATGTGAACGATATGATAACCAGCTCACAGAACGCTTATCAGTATATGTGGTCGAATGACGAAGTACCGAGATTATCTGGAAAGTGGGTATGACAATCAGCAGCTACGGCGGCGCTTTAGGTCAGATCTTCTTCAACTACGATTTCCAAAGCTTTAAACCGACTATGTACCGGCAACTTGGGTACTGAACCTCTATTCAGAACAAGACCTGCGTTTTGCAGCCAACTTCGTGACACAGCCTACCGGTTATCCGCACGGACTGCAGTGGCCATTGGTAGCCAAATATTTCGGAAATGAATCTTTCATAGCTCAGAATATGTTGCATATATGTATGCCGAAAGTATTCCGTCTGTCAGAGCAATACCTGATTCGTGCAGAAGCCCGCGCCAATCAGAAGAATTACAGCGGTGCCAGCAAAGACCTCAGCGATTTACGTCGTGCCCGCTTTCAAGGCGGTAACGGAAGTATCTCGGTCAGCGCACAAAACTGGCTGGAAATTATCGAAGAAGAACGTGTACGCGAATTGTATATGGAAGGCTTCCGCCTGCAAGACCTGAAACGCTGGCACAAAGGCTTCGAACGCAAACCGCAGGAACAATCACTGACCAACGGTAGTTCGCTGAAGATTGAAGCGGATGACGTGCGCTTTGTATGGCCCATTCCGAAACATGAACTGGAATCACCGGGTAGCCAGATTCAGCCCAACGAGAGCAATAAATAAGAATAGATTCATCATTTATAAAGCATAAGTATAACAATGAGAAAGATAAACTACGGACTGATGAGCATGCTGACACTGCTGATGTGCGCCATCACCAGTTGCGGCGATGCAGAGCGCCCCAGCTACGAAGGTCCAAACTATATCCTGTTCTCGGATACGCTCACTGTACTGGCCGTACAGAACAACGAAGAAGTCTTCGATATTCCTGTAGCCGCTACAGAAGCCTGCAGCTATGACCGCACGGTAGCCGTAGAGGTTATAGACAAAAAGAGCAACGCCATTGAGGGAAAACACTATACCATTGAATCAAACACCATCACCATCAAGGCCGGTGAACGGGCTGCCAACGTACGCATCCGCGGTAATTACGATGCCATCGCAGCCACCGATTCGCTGGGGCTCACCCTGCGTTTGCTCACGCAGCAAGCCGACCAATGGGATTTGTATGAAAAGAGCTATGAAGCCAAGGTTATCCTGCAGAAATGCTGTCCGTTCGACATCAACCTCTTCAACGGATATGCTGTGCTGACTTCTACCTATATGCAGGAATTTATGCCCAACGTAGATAACCGTCTGATCAAGGCAATCATCGACCCCGAAGAAGAAAACACCATTATCATGAAGGACTTCTTCTACGACGGCTATAATGTGAAAATCCGTTTCACGACAAACGACATCCTGAATCCGCTGATTGAAATGGATGAACAGACCTTTGCCTCTACAGCCGAGGCTTTCGGCACCAACTACGGCGATGGTTATCTCCACCTCTATCAATCTAGCAGCGGTGTATCTTACTACAGTACCTGCGAACAGTTCATCTTCCAGTACTTCACACTGTATGTACCGGGCATGGCTGGCAACAATGTAGTAGGAACTTTTGCCAGCGCCATTGAATGGATAAGCAACGATGAAGCAAGAGGCTGTATCTGGAAGGCAGCATGCTGGTATCTGAAACGGTGAAAACAGATTTTGAAAAGAAATAATTTACTAGAAACAAAAAAACATAGAATAAGATGAAAAAGAACAAATTTACGTTGGGATGGTTTTTCATCAGTCTGCTGATGGCTTTTGCCGTAACAGCTTGCGACGACGAGGATGACAACGTAGCAACTGTAACCTTCCCTGAAAAGCAAACAATTGGCGGTGCAGCCAGTGAGACTAAAAGCTTGACATTTGATGCTGTAGCCGACTGGACGCTGACTTCCTCCAGCACATGGTGTTATTTTATTACGGAAGGAACTCCGGCTGCCAAAGCTACAGAGGGTGTGAAGGAATATTCCATCTCGGGCAAGGCTGGTAAACAAACCGTAACCATCGGTATCTCTGACGAAGGTCAGGACTATGATAATACGACCGTTGCTTCCATCACTATCAGTATGAACGGACAGGAAGCTGTGTTGGCTGAAGTAACCCGTAATGCAGCCGGACGTACGTTCAAACTCTATAAAAAAGGTGCAGGCGATGAATGGGTGGAAGTATCGGCAGAAGAAGGTATCGAAGCCGGATACGACAACTACATCCAATATAAAGCAGAAGCAAACTTCCGCTTTGCCGCTACCAACCGTCCGGAATGGATGACTATCGAGAGCGGTTCAGTGGTAGGTGCTGCCAACCAGGCTGTACTATTCGGCATCAAGGTGATTGAAAACCGCCCTGACTTCAGCAAATATGCACAGAAAGGCGACCTCAACTTCCAGGATGAGGAAGGCAAGAGTGTATTTACCTATACAGTTAATTACAAGGGTATGAACGCTGAAGCCATGAACTATGATGGACCGAAACCATGGAACTGGGAAGTTTCTTTGGATGGCAAGAGCTTCATTCAGACCAATCAAGGTATCTCAGGCAGCAGTGAATCCAGTAGCTACAACAAGTTTGTGGAATTTACTATCACTGCACTGAACGACCAGTTCTATCCGATCTATGTAGAAGAATACACCGATTTCCAGGGTAACCCCGGCTACGAAGTGATGCTGGCCGATGACAAATCTGCTTGGATGAAACTGGAAGTGAAGGATGCTAAATCCGGTAAGGCTAGAGTAACGGTAATTCCCTTAGACACGGAAGAAAGTGGTATGGACGAACGTACAGGTTATGTATTCGTATTCCCGAAAGCATTGTACGACAAAATCGCAGCCGATCCTGAAAACAAGGACTATGGTTTGTTTGTAAGCACAGATAGTGGCGAAGGTATGCCCGCTCTGAAAGAATTGAGATATGAATATACAGAAAGCAACTTGCTGATGAATTTTGTTCAGAAAAAGCAAAAATCATCTGGCGGTGACGAAGAAGAGAAAGCTATAGAAATCATCAGCCAATATTATGAAAATTATGGCAAAACAGTAGAATGTACAGAAATTACAGGTGATGAAGCTAACTTCTACAAAAGTGAATGGCAGGCTGCCAAAGTATTCACCATCAAAGCCAGCGAATGTAATTCTGTAAGAATAAACGTTCCTTTTGAAGTGAATTCATTTATAGCAGAATTAGACAAGGAAGACGTTACAGAACAGTATTGTTCTGCTACAGAAGATGGTACTACCACTGCTATTGATCTGTGGGGTTGCCAAGACATTGAAAGTGAGCTGACTGTAGTCATCAGAGATGATTTATGGCAGAAAGTTACCGTACTGTTGGTTCGTCCGTAAAACAATAAAAACAAAAGATAAATGAACAAATATATTTCATTCTTTAAAACATGTTTCGCTCCGTTGTTCATCTTCCTGCTGGCTATGACAATGGTATTCGCCGGTTGCTCCGATGACGATGATGAATTGCAGCAGACCGCCTTCGGCTATGTGCAGTTCAAAATCTATAAGAGCGCATCGGCTGCTATCAAGGGAACAGAGACGAGAGGCACCGACATGCTGGATAAGCTGAACGATGCCAAAAAAATCAAGGTGGTGATGCTGTATGACGGAAACACCATTGAACAAACCTTGATGCTCAACAGCTATAGTGCTGAAAATGCAGAGTTTGGTCTGCGCAGTGACAAACTGGAACTGCTGGCAGGTAACTATAAACTGATTGGTTACTATCTGTACGACAAACTGGATAACGAAATTTATGCCGGTACCCCCAACAATTATAAGTTCAACGTAATGGCTGGCGGCTGAAAGTACAGGAACTGTTTGCTGATGCTGTAGCTCGCGGATTGGTCAACTTCAAACTGATTAAACATGGATTGCCGGAAACAGAAGCAGCATCTCGTGCAGCGGAAGGCTACGAAGATTATCCGTTCTCGAACATCAAGGGTATCAACATCACGGTAAAGAATCTCTTTACACAAGAACTGACTACCATTGAAAAAGTGGAAGTGAAGTATGTGGAAAACCTGAAAGACGGTTACGCCCTCTGCGACACTACCGTATGGCTGAAAACTGGTAGCTACCAAATCAGTTCCTACTCTACTTACTCGGACAAGAAATGCGATTCCGGCAAATTGCTGGAAATAGCTACCGTACCTACTTCAGAAACCTTCTTCGTGAAAGATAACGAAAAGTCAGAAGCCACTGTACCCATCCAGTTGAGTACAACAGCTGAATATTTGAAGGACTACATGGCACTGAAAGAGATCTGGGAAAAACTAAACGGGCCCAACTGGAAATACTACGGTGAAGCAGCTCCTATGGGCTGTAACTGGAACTTCGACAAGGAAATCGACATGTGGGGTGACCAGCCTGGCGTACAGTTGCTGGACAACGGTCGAGTGGCATCGCTCGTAATTTCCGGATTCGGTGCCGATGGTGTAGTACCCGATGCTATCGGCCAGCTGACCGAGCTGCGCATCCTGAACCTCGGTGCTCACGATGAACTCATTGGTGGACACCTGTTTGAAGGCGTAGGAACTACCATGACTCCAGAACAACGTCAAAGAATCCGCATGGATTATGAACAGAAATTCCTGTATCGTGACATCCGCGAGAACCTCTCACAAATTCTGATTGACGGTATCAATGCCAACCCTGACTTCAAACCTATCAAGAAAAGTAACCGCATTGACAAGAAGGACGTACAGTTCGGTAACCTGACCAACAACATCAAAGGTATCTCTAAAGCCCTGATGCGCTGCACCAAGCTGGAAAACTTCTTCATTGCCAACTCTCCTATCGTGGCAGATAATTTCTGCATGAAATTGGTAGATGACTCTGAATCTGCTTACCGCAAAGCATACGAAGAAGAAGAAAATGACTGGAACTGGAACAACTTCACCATGCTGACAGACATGGAAATTTATAACTGCAAGGAACTGACCTCTCTTCCAATGAACATGCTCTTCGAATTGCCCGAACTGCAGATGCTGAACGTGGCTTGCAACCAGAAAATTAAAGGTGATGTACTGTTGGATAACTGGAAAAAGTTCATCGAAGGAAAGAGCGGCAAGAAAATCCAAGTGCTCTATCTGGCTATAATAATCTGGAAGAAATGCCGGATTACGAACATCTGAGCCAGATGGAAAAACTGGGCTTGATTGACTTGACCAACAACTCCATAACAGAGGTTAACGCATTCGGCAAGGAAATCAACCTGACCAAGGTATATCTGGACTACAACCAAATCAATAAAATCAACACAACAGAGGATGGTTACTTCTGCGGATATTACGACATGGAATCATTCACTTGTACTTACAACAAGCTGACCAAAATGCCTGATATCTTCAACGCGAAGTCGAAGTATGTCATCGGCTCTGTCAGCTTTGCACACAATGAAATAACCGGTATGCAAAACGATGACAACCACCGCGGTGTGAACACCAACAATCTGGATTTGTCGTACAACCATCTGGAAGAATTCCCTGGAGTTATCATCAAAAAAGGTTCTCCGCTAGGCATCTTGATTCTGCAGGCCAACGGTATGACTACTATTAAGGAAGGTGACCTGGTAGGTCCGAACTCTCACCTGCTGACCAGTCTCGACTTTCAGTTCAACAAACTGAAAGAGATTCCTTTTGAAGATTTCGTACCGGAAAACATGCCTTATATCTATGGCATAGAATTCAGCTACAACCGGTTCGCTGAATTCCCGGTTGCTCCGCTGAACTGTAAAGGTCTGACCGTATTTGGTATCCGTCATCAACGTGATGAAAGCGGTAACCGCTGCTTGAGCCAATGGCCTACCGGCTTGTACACTTGCCCCAGCCTGATGGCCTTCTTTATCGGTTCTAACGACTTGCGCAAGATTGAAGATACCATTTCACCGTATATCCGTATCTTCGAAATCAAGGACAATCCGAACATCTCTATTGATTTGACTCAGGTATGTCCGTATATCCAAGCAGGTCAATACCAACTGATTTATGACAAGACGCAGAACATTCAGGGATGCGATTATTTATTGGATTAAATAAAAAAGGAAAATGAAACATTTACTTAAAATAGCATTAGGATTAGTCCTCTGTTTGGGTCTGTTCACCGCTTGCGATGACGAAGAGGACAATGCTGCTGTCAGCGGCTTCAGTCTGAGCAAGACTGAAGTGGCTGCCAATGCAGAAGGAGGCAAGGAGACGGTCACCGTAAGCTCGGAAGGCGAATGGGTGGCCAAATCATCCGAACCGTGGTTGAGCATTTCGCCGGCCAATGGTTTCGGCAACACAGAGTGTGTCATCACCATTGACGAGGCTCTGAAGAACGAAGTGCGTGAAGCAGAAATCCGCTTCATACCGAAAGGACAAGCTCCCAAGGTAATCACAGTTACTCAGTTGGGCTATGGCAAAATGATTCACGTAAAAGAGGCAGAAGTTAACCTCAAAGCTTCAGACGTGTATGAGAAGCGTTATTTTGAAGCAATCATTACTGCCAATGTTTCTTTCAAGATTGCCTACGAATGGCTCACCACGACCGAAGAGGGTGTGACACTGGAAAACTGGATTTCTTTAGAAAAGAAGAATGAACCGGTATTCAATCTGGAAAGTGCCCGCCCACAAACCTACAAGGTACGCTTTGATTGGAAAATGAATCCGGAATGGATAGAACGTCGGGCTAAAATCAACTTCGAACCGATGGAACAGAACGGAAAATCTGCAGAAGAAGTAGCGATTACGCCGATTCTGGTGACTCAGGCTGCTTCGCCGGTGATTACTGACGATCGAGCCGGAGACTCACTGGCTATCCTTACCATACACGAACGTCTGGCCTCGGATATCGCCATCAACTCCAGCGAAAACATGATGTACTGGGATAACGTAAGCTTATGGAAACGGACAGACAAGGAGTTGCCGGGTCCGGAAGCAGTAGCCGCGTCCGTTCAGTAAACTTCGGTACCATTACTACCAAAGAATCCCTTCCGCAAGAAGTAAGATACCTGAAATACCTGGAAACTTTCCAAGTATACGGCAATGCCAACACCATGCTGCTGAGCATCGATTTGGAAAATCATATCTGCGAACTGGAATACCTGAAGAACCTGCAGATTGGCGGTTATGGTCTGGTGTCACTGCCTGAAGATTTCGACAGACTGGGAAATTCACTGGAAAGCCTGGACTTGAGCGCCAACAACTTCACCGGTGTACCCGCTGTATTGACTCAAAACAACTTCCCAAAACTGAAAAGTCTGATATTTAGCGGTAACCGCCGCTGGACAGTAAGCAATCTGAAAGATTCTCAATATAACAAAGACACAGAACTGGGCTTCCATATTAATATGGACGAGAATCCAACAGAAATTGACCAACTATTCTTGTGGGATAATCTGGAAGAGCTGGTACTTTCTTATAATTATCTGGAAGGTACTCTGCCTACTTACGAAGCAGAACAGGCTGGCAGGCAGATGATCTGAAACAATATGGTGATACATTGAACTATCTGCTCGAACATCCAGAAATTCCAAAGATTCTGCCAAACATGAAGCGACTGACACTGAACCTGAACTTCTTTACAGGTAAAATACCCGAATGGTTGCGCTTCCATCCGCACCTGTTGGATTGGTTCCCCGAAGTACTGATTTTCAATCAGCAAGAAATGGGGCAAGACTCCAAGGGAACACCGGTAAAATTCAGCGATGAACCAAGTAGCTTTACATACTACTTCGATGCTTATCCTTTATACAAACAGAAATATGAAGTGGAAGGAGAAGACGAAACATTAAAACCAGAAGAACAAAAGAAGTAACTTATGAAGAAAATATATATCTATGCACTTGCATGTGCCCTGACGGCTGTTTCTTGCCAGGACAACGAATGGGTGACCGATAGCACCACTCCGCAAGTCCCTGAAATTGAAATTCCGATGGGAGCAGCAGACGGTGAACTACTCATCAAGTTTGTTCCTGAAATGAGTGATATCCTGGACCAGACACTGACGCGTGCTGGCGGGATATCCACCCGCTCGGGTATTCCTTCTACCGATGAGGTGCTCAACATCCTGGGTGCCTATCACTTGAAAGAGTGTTCCCGGTAGATCCCAAAACAGAAAAACGTACCCGCCGAAGCAAGGTATGCACCTGTGGTATATCGTTCGCTTTGACAAAGACACCGACTTGAAAGAAGCTGCCCGGCAACTCAGAAAGTTGGGTGAAATCTCCAAGATTCAAAGCAACCCTACCATCCGGCGTGCCTACGACCCGAAGAAAAAACCGCTGTACCTCTCGGCCAGCGATTTGCAACATGTGACTCGTACCAGCGAAGGACTGACCTTCAACGACCCGGGATTGAAACACCAATGGCATTACCAGAACACGGGCAGCTACGATTTTGTAAAAGAAGGTGCCGAAGCTATTGCCGGTGCAGACGTAAATTGCGGTGAAGCTTGGAAACTGTGTAAAGGAGACCCTACCATCATTGTAGCAGTACTTGATGAAGGTGTAATGTGGAACCACCCGGATTTGATTGGCAACATGTGGACCAACGAAGCCGAAGAAATAGGTTCTACAGAAGATAAAGACGGCAACGGCTACAAAGGTGACCGTTACGGTTATAACTTTGTAAAAAACACCGGAGTTATCAGCTGGACATCGGCAGAAGATACCGGTCACGGTACCCACGTAGCCGGAACCATTGCAGCAGTAAATGGTAATAACAAAGGTGTAGGTGGTATTGCAGGCGGTGACGGAACAGAAAATTCAGGAGTTAAGATTATGACCTGTCAGCTGTTCGATGGTGCGTATGGATGTACCTTGGCAGCTGAAGCCAAAGCCATCAAGTATGCCGCCGACAATGGTGCTGTGATTCTGCAGTGTAGCTGGGGTTACAACTCACCGGATGCCAACGAGGCACTGGCTATACTCCCGGACCGAAAGACGAGCAGGACTGGGTAAACCAGTATCCGTTGGAAAAGGAAGCACTGGATTACTTCATCCACAATGCCGGTTCACCCAACGGAGTGATAGACGGTGGTTTGGCTATCTTTGCTTCAGGTAACGAATATGCGCCTTCTTCTTCATTCCCTGCAGGCTATTCGAAATGTATCTCTGTCAGTGCCATTGCTGCCGACTATACTCCGTCTAGCTATACCAACTATGGTGAAGAGATTACTTTTTGTGCACCAGGCGGTGACGGCGATTACTACGGCACGCCAGGAGTATCCGACGACCAGTTTGCCTGGGAAGGGAAAACGCAAGGTCTGATACTCTCTACAGGTATCAAGAACGGACAACCGTACTATGCCTATATGGAAGGTACTTCCATGGCTTGTCCCCATGTATCGGGTGTAGCAGCCTGGGTCTGTCTTATGCAGTGAAAGAGCGTCGCCACTTCAAGGTCGCAGAGTTCATTGACTGATGAAAGAAACTGCCAATGACCAGTTCTATAACTTCTACGATGAAAAAGTGGAAAAACTGTATTATTACAATCACACGACTTTTGGCGCCCCTCCAACTTTGATGAATCTGATAGAGCGTAAAGGGAAAATGGGTAGCTGGTAGATGCCGGTGCATTGCTCAAGGCTATTGGTAATCACGGTTCAGACATGATTGTACCAAATGTATATCTGGCAACGGGGAAAAGTACATCCATTGATCTGGCCCGTTATTTTATAGATGGAGAAAGCCTGAACTACAGTTGTACCGTTGCCAATGAAAATATAGCAACCACAAGTGTAGACAAGACAATACTAACTATAAATGGCATTGCAGACGGTAGTACGACTGTGACTATCCAAGCTGGCAGTAAATCACAGACAATAACGATTACTGTTCGTAAAAATGCTGGTGGTAGTGGCTGGTTATAATCGAGAGATTAAATAGACATGAAGAAGCGACAATTGATGATACTGACAGTCTTTGTGGGCGGATTGACCGATTCCATTCCTGTAATAAAAGCGCAGGAATGGCGGTTAATGTCCCGTGAAGAAATAGAAGCCAAGGTACATCCTGTTTTGTTGGAGCAAGCCGGGGAATTTCTTCATTTTGATACGTGTCGCCTGTCGGTAGGTACTATAAATGAAAAAAGTCAGCCCAAAACCGTATACTTCCGTTTTCAGAATGTAAGTCAGCAAACCATTACGTTGAACAAAGTTACTACTACGTGTGGTTGTACTGCTGCCGGATTCAGCAAAAAGCCATTGGCGCCCAATGAGGAAAGTATTATTAGTCTGACTTTTCATCCCAAGAACAGACCAGGCACAATTGATGCAGAAGCATTGGTATATGCCGATCTGTCCGATTTTTCACCTGTGGCACGATTGTCACTATGCGGCTATGTCAGTTCGTCTGATGAATGGAAGCACCTGCCTCAAAATATGGGACATCTGCGGCTTACACGCAAGCAGGTGTCATTCAGCAGAGCAGGAAAGACAACCATTGAGCGCATAGCATGTGCCAATAGTGGAGACCATCCGCTCAAACTGAATGCTTTACTGCTACCTTCATGCCTAAAATTCTATACCGAGCCTGCGGTACTTGCTCCCGGACAGGAAGGTGATCTTGTGATAACACTTGATAAGGCAAAATTGCCCAGCTTCCATACTGAGGAGAAACATCTTTCTCTCATTATAGATGGTGTGATAGGCAAACCTTCGGAAAAAACGATAGAAGTAATTATTAAAAACTAAAAAAATAAAAACAAGAAATATGAAAACCTTATTCAGAATAATGACGCTTTTCTTGACGCTTTTCTGTTTCGCAGGCTGTGACGATGACGAGGAAGTACTGGCCACATTGGACGTTACAGCCGCTAATCTGGACGGGACCTGGAAGTTAGTGGAATGGAACGGCGCCCCCTTGCAAGAAGGCAGTTATTGCTACATTACATTCAGCCGCAAGGATAAGACTTATAAAATGTATGATAAGTTTAGCAGTATGTATCTAATCTCAAGACGGGTAGTTTTGAAATTGAGAAAGAAAAGGATTTAGGCTATATCATTAGTGGGAACTATGATTTCGGCAATGGTGAATGGGCTAATTTCCTATATCGTAACCAATCTTTTGGCCACTTCCATGATTTGGACTTATAAAAGATACTCCATCAGATGTACAAAAATTTGAACGCTGCGATAAGGTACCCGAAGAAATAGAAAATGAAGTCCGAGATTTTTAGAGATGTTTTGACACCTCTGTTTAACAATATAAAATTCTCAAAATAAATTTCATAGTCTTTTCTATTTTAAGAGAAGAACTGTTAAAGTTTAACAATGTTTAGAGGGCATGTCTGTGAAGCATAGCCCTTTTTTAGTAATGGAAGGAACTAATTGGAACACTGAAGAAAGATTTATCACGCATCCGGCACAGTTCCGGTGCGCCTTTTCCTTATAGGTTTGCAGGTTTCTGATTTAGTTATGCAATCGGTTATTTTCTTCTTGTATACGTTGGAGTTCCTTTTTCTGTTCTTCTGGCTGGCTTTCTACCTTGCTTCCGTTGGCGTAAGGTACTATATGCCGTCATTATGTATGAAGGTGAATCGTGCATTACGACACACCTTCATGTTTAATCCGTAGGGTTAAAAAAAGGTTAACAGTTAGCGAAAGCTCCATAAATTTAAATCTTGCATGGCTTCAACCTTTTTCTCAACATCATCCGGCAGAGCAGGAAAAAAGTCGATGCCAGTGATGCGTTCCACTTCATCCACGCTGTTGACATAGTTTTTTAACGGATGATTTCCTGATAAATTTTTAAAGATAAAGCCAATGGCCTTAGGATGCCCGTTGCGGGTACTGAGTATGACTTTGAAGAAAGCTTCAGGCACGGTAACTTTGTGTTTCCTGCCTATGGTACGGTGTTTTTGCCGGTAAAGGACAGGACCGCATACGATGTATAGCTTTCCTTCTTTTTTTGTCCACAGGCGGCAGGCATCTTCCAGTTCTTTCCAGTCGCCCCGGTTCAGATTGTGGTTTTGAGGGCAGATGTTGGTCATGTAGAAACTTTCCTGCATGGCTTTCCAGTGCCAGCGGTTGTCGCCGGCGGGGCACATGTGTCCGCGGTCCATGCCGGAGCGTTTATAGTCGTCGGTAGTCACAGCCTGGTTTTCGGGCAGGTCGGGGTCGGGCAGGAATTTGTCGGTACGGCTTTCCCGCTCTATCAGTTTTTCGGGTGTCAGTTCCCATGCCACCCAGTTGGGTATCTTGTGTTCGCGGTTGTACGAAGTGATATAGCCCTTGCGGTGCAATATCTGTTCGGGCACGTTTTTCAGGGGGGCGGGAAGCAGGGGGCTTCCGGTGATGGCGGGTGTTGCTTTTTGCGTTATCCTCTCTTTAATTACAGGAAGCTTGTCTTGCAGCGCATGGGCTATCGGTTCACGGCAGATGAGTGCCAGACATGCCAGCACTATCAGGTAAATCACTCCTTGAGATTGCTTCTTGCTGTTTTTTCTTTTTGCCATGACGATACGATTGTCTTTTCCTGTAATTAAAGAGAGGCGGTTTGCAATTGCCGGGTCATTCAACCAATTTGTGTGCCCGTTCCAGTGCCACGTTGATGTTGGGGCAGATATTCTCTTTGCCTAAAAGCGTGTAGAAATCCGCCTTTTCCAATACCTGATGCACCTTTGTGTTTACGCCGGAGAGCACGACGGTTATCTTTTCTTTCTGCGACATTTTACAAAGGCTTTCCAGGTTATGGATACCTGTGGAGTCGATGAAAGGAACCTTGCGCATACGGATGATGCGTACTTTGGGGCGGTCGCCGAGCTGTGCCATCACTTCCTCGAACTTCGTTGCAATGCCGAAGAAGTAAGGGCCGTTGATTTCGTACACCTCTACGCCTTTCGGGATGATAAGATGCTCTTCATTCGTTGTGATGTCCGTTTCGGCGTTCGGGTCTATTTCATCCTTGATAACCGAAATTTCGGTCGTCTCCATCACACGGCGCATGAAGAGCACGCAGGCGATGACCAGACCCACTTCGATGGCAACTGTCAGGTCGAAGATAACTGTCAGGAAGAAGGTTATCAGTAACACGGTAACGTCCGATTTCGGATTCTTCAACAATGCCTTGAACACGCGCCAGCCGCTCATATTATAGGACACAACCACCAGTACGCCTGCCAGGCAGCCCATCGGAATGTATTGCGCCAGCGGCATCAGCAGCAGAAGAATCAGGAGCAGCACCACCGCATGTACTATACCGGCCACGGGCGATTTGCCGCCGTTGTTGATATTCGCCATTGTGCGGGCAATGCGCCCGTAGCGGGGATACCGCCGAAAAGGGAGTAGCCATATTGGCAACGCCTGAGCTATCAGTTCGGTATTGGAGTCGTGTTTGTCACCGATAACACCGTCGGCTACGGTGGCGGACAGCAAGGACTCTATCGCTCCCAGTACGGCAATCGTGATGGCAACGGGAAACAGGTTTTTAATCGCTTCCCAGTCCAGCGCGGGCATTACGGCATCGGGCAGTTCGGCTTTGATGCTGAAACGGTCGCCGATAGTGTCAATGCAGTCGATGCCGCCATACATCTTCATCAGGTACACGGCTACGGTCACTACGATAATGGCGATGAGCGAGCTGGAATTTTCTTCGAAAATTTCGGAGTGATGGCAATGATAACGATGCTGGCGATGCTGACAACCGTATTCCACCAGTTGACGGTATCGAAATGACGGAAATAAACCAGCCATTTCCCGATGAAGTCTCCCGGAACTTTCTCTCCGCCGAAATTCAATCCGAATACATCCGCAATCTGGGTGGTGAAGATAGTAACGGCGATACCGCTTGTAAAGCCTACGATAATAGGATAGGGGATAAACTTAATGACTGCCCCCAGTTTGAATACTCCCAGAAGAATGAGGATGACACCCGCCATCAGTGTGGCGACAATCAGCCCGGCCTCTCCGTATTGCTGGATAATGCCGTAGATAATGACGATGAACGCACCGGTAGGGCCGCCGATCTGAACTTTACTTCCTCCTAACAGGGAGATGATAAAACCGGCGATGATTGCCGTGATAATACCTTTCTCGGGCGATACGCCTGATGCAATACCGAACGCAATGGCAAGCGGCAAGGCAACGATACCCACAATGATACCGGCCATCAGGTCTGCCATGAAGAGTTCTTTCGAGTAATTTTTTAAAGCCGTGTATAGCTTTGGCTTGAATTCGAACGCTTTCATTGTATTTTAGAAACTTTGTTTTTACCTGTGAGGGTGTGTCCATCCGATTTGTCGGTGCACCCTCTTTTTTGAAAAGAGATTGCAAATTTAGGTAAAATAATGCAAATGACTATAAGAGCCTGTTTAAATTTTCTCCAAAAAGTATTTTTTTCAGCTTCTTTTGAGTTCCTTTCCGGTCTGTTCTTCTCTTTTTATCCGCCACGTAGCTCGCTATATTCCTTATAAACCGGAAAAACGGTCTTAGAAAGAGCCTTCGGAAGAATGATGTTTAAGCAGGTCCGCGTATTCCGCTCTTTTTGCCGATAACCTGTTTCGGGTATGGCAGATGATTGTTTTACGGATGCCCGAACATAAATATGCCGTTTTTTGTTATTACTATCGGATTACTTGTTATGGGTTGGACATTAAAAAAACAACCTCGTCGGATTTATGAAACGAAATAGATGCTGTCTGTTGAGTGATAGATAAATCCGATGAGGCAAAATGGGGATTATTAAAACTAAATTTGTATTTTTGTACTGTAAATAAAGCAAATACGAACAATCTATACGTAATTATATTAACTAATAAAAAGAATTATGAGCAAGAGTATCAAAGGAACTCAGACAGAAAAGAACCTGCTGACTTCATTCGCCGGCGAGTCACAAGCAAGAATGCGCTACACTTATTTTGCAAGCGTGGCAAAGAAAGAGGGTTACGAGCAAATCTCCGCTATCTTTACCGAAACGGCCGATCAGGAGAAAGAACATGCAAAGCGTATGTTTAAGTTTTTAGAAGGCGGTATGGTAGAAATCACCGCATCTTATCCCGCAGGAGTTATCGGCACTACATTGGAGAATTTGCAGGCTGCCGCTGCAGGCGAGCATGAAGAGTGGTCGTTGGACTATCCTCACTTTGCCGATGTTGCCGAGCAGGAAGGCTTCCCCGAAATAGCCGCCATGTACCGTAATATTTCCATTGCTGAAAAAGGACATGAAGAACGCTACCGTGCTTTTATCCAAAACATCGAAACCGCTTCTGTTTTTGCCAAGGAAGGCGAAGTGGTATGGCAGTGCCGTAACTGCGGTTTCATCTACACAGGCAAGGAAGCTCCTCAGGTGTGTCCGGCTTGTTTGCATCCGCAGGCTTACTTCGAGGTGAAGAAGGAAAACTATTGATAACCGGTACATCTGCCCGAATACCGGATTCAGGCGCGGATTATACGAAAGCATACGGCATATTTTGTCCGTTTCGTATAATCCGCGCCTTTTTCATATCTTCTCTGCAACTTGTATTCCGGTTCATTCGGCGACCGGTTTTCGGCCGCTTTTATTTATAATGTTATTTCTTTAGTACTACGGAAAGTGCTTCATAAGCTTTGGAAGCATCTTGAATCTGAAGCAGTTTTTCCCAATTGGCAGCCGGTTCTGTCTTATGATTATATCGTTTGAGGATATTCAATACAAGTTTGCCATTTTCTGTAACGGCTTTTGCAATGAAAGCACCACATTCGTTTTCTACTTTTACATTTAACTTCTCTACTCCTTCGGGAGCCGCTTTGTATCCTTCCGGAAGATTTACAGTGATATTCCATTGGAAAGTGCGAGGAGCGGACATATAAATGTCGGTGGAGCGTTTACGTTCCTTACCTTCAATCTGCGTCTGTTCACCTATGAGTCTGCCTGCGGAAAGCACGTAATTAGGTCCTGCTTTTCGGATATAGCCATCCATTGTATAACGAACGTTATAAATAAAGGCTGCGCTGTCCGGACGATTACCCAAACATTGCATCTGATAGCCGAGCAACTCTTTGGCATTTTCGCCGTGGTAGAAGTCTATTTCCCATTTATAATCTTCCTTTTCCTGTTCGCGGCCCTTTCGGAATGCTTCTCGAAGATCATCCGCGTATTTCTTGCCTACTTCTTCGGCAAACTCCTTATCAATGCTAAGCAGGCGCCGATAGGCTGCATCCACATCTTCCAGCTTAACCAATGCAGACTGCATGTATTCTTTTTGTGTTCCGGTGCGGTATTCGTTCCGGCTGACGGTGAGCAGCGTATTGTCGATGTCGGCCTGTATGGTAGTGATGTTTTGGTTATCATCGGCTGTACCTGCCGGCAGATTGAAATGTTCCCGCTCGGCCTTTGTATTCAGCTTCTTGGCTTTCTTCTTATCCGGTTCCAGGATGGCCTGTCTGCCTTGATAACGGGCAGGAATTTCATGGGGAATAAGGTAGGCTGTAGGCGGGAGATAGTATTTCTGACTTTCAGGAAGTGCAAGAAGCCAGGTGGTATTGCGGTAATTCGTCAGTTTGTCAAGCGGTTCTTTGTCTTCGTTGGTAACCATTCCAAACAGATTGGGAACATCCACCCAATCCAGCAATCCCTGAAAATAGATGATGAACAGCTCGTTGTTGCAATCACTTTTAATGTCCGATAACAATGCAAAACGATAGTAATTGTAGATGAAATCTGCTTTTTTTTCGTCTGTCCAGTCTTTTTTCTTTATTTGCTTTACGTTGCGGAGAAGCCGGATACCTTTCTTGGGCTACTTAAACCGCCATATCCGCTATATTTTTGAGCTTGCTTTATAAATTCCCAGTCGTCTTCCTGTATGGCAGCCGCATTAGGATTGGGTTGTAGTCCTTTTTCTGTGGTGCTTTTTGGAATATAGGTGTATTTTTTCATCTTGCTATTGGTAATGTACATCAATGTCATTGGAGTTTGCTGCATAGGGTTATACCATAAGTCGGGTTCGGTTTGTTCTATATCCTTTACAGCCACATCAAGCAGGATGTTTCCGTTTTCGTCTTTGCTTTGTTTAAAGTCCGGTGCACCGTTCAGAGTACGGTACTGGGTAGTAAGTTTGTCATCTATCTCGCAATGTACCGTATAGGAAAGCATCGGGTGGCTTTGGCGAAACCGGAAGACGAATGGGTCGAGATTGTGGTTTTCCAATGAAGTGTAGTTGAAGAAGAAAATATCTATCTTATCACCGATTTCCAGTCCGGGTACGGCAAGTTTCTGAAGTTGTTCCTGGTCTTTCTTACCTTCGGTGGCTGTCATGTATTCGTCGGTGCTTACTTCGTTTACGGTACCGTCTGGTTTGATGATGCGTACGCCCAGTACTTGCTGGTAGTTTTCGTCGTACCGCCAGTCTTTTTTACGTATTTCCGCTTTATAATCAAATTCGGAGTACTCTTTCAAAGCGGCTTTATCGTTAATTTGCACAAGCATACGATATAAGTCGCGACAATTTACTTCACGGTCGATATAATGAAATCCTCCGAGGAAGGCGCCGACGTTGAAGCGGGTCTTTTTGGTGATTTCCAACCGGCTGTGTGCTGCCAGAATGACGGCTGACTCATCTTTATATTTATCGGGAACAGCCGTGTTGGTAAATTCGGGCAGTTTCAATGCCCAGATTTCTTTTCTCGTTTCCTCTGCAAAGAGTTTGTATTTCTCTTTGTCATCGGCATTGGCATTAGGGGTGGTTAATAAAAGTGCCAACACCCCCATCAGGAATAACATGTTCTGTTTCATTATTATTGTTTTTTGAGGATGATTTGTTCGTGGGATGCATCAGCCCATTTCCGCAAGTGTGTATTCCAGATGTAATTTCGTTGCGGGGAATACGTTTTTCGGTTATCTCCATTATTTTCCGGAAATGATTTTGTTTCTTTCTGTTTTGTAAGAGCAACAGAGTATACCTTGCGGCGTATGGATTGAGATGCCTTGGGCAATAAGAAAGTACGTAGCCTGCGGGTATTTCCAGTTCTGTGTGGCGTACGATGCGGCAACGGAGCGGGAGCT
>ENA-OQAA01000417-OQAA01000417.1-human-gut-metagenome-genome-assembly--contig:-NODE-417-length-29865-cov-3.926559_pt1 | contig 29865 bp, 29 predicted proteins | sample MGYA00242489_ERZ504515 | MGnify/ENA primary metagenome ERZ504515 (study PRJEB26092, sample SAMD00036237) | human gut metagenome | host: Homo sapiens | study: EMG produced TPA metagenomics assembly of... | reverse complement strand
CTGATAAGAATATTTCTTCGTGCGTCCCCATTTCTTTTTCCCGATTCCATCCCATTCAAAAGTCCACAGATAGTGATCCAGTATCCATCCAATTCCCTTTTTATGCATAAATATCATACCTGCAAGCATCAAAAGCCAAATCGGTGTGACCTTCCAAAATCCCCAGTCTATTCCTATTAAATAAAGAAGTACACATAACGTCACAGGAATACTCACTGTCAGGAACACTTTTTTCCACACTCTCTCTGAGTAAATCCTCATGGTTCTTGCTTGTCTCCTCTCCATTGTTTATCCCTCTCGCTTTTCTTTTTCTTTTATATTATCAGACGCCTGTAGGCTTTTCAATGTAATTCTCTGCACAACGAAAAACATCCACCTGAAAAGTTAAAATTTCTCAAATGGATGTTTTTATAATCTTTTCTGCGCCTATTTCACAACAGGTTCTTTTTCTTTATAATGATGCGCTTCTTCCAGCATCATGTCTTTTACCTTCATAAGACGAATCTGGGTACTTCTCTCATTTTCGTCTAACTTCATGGTAATATATTTAATGTTCTGTCTGGTCTCCGGAATAATAACGTGTTCCAGAGCATTTACTCTTCGCCTGGTCTTCTCAATCTCAGAAGCCATGAGCTGACAGGATTTCTCCACCTCTGCAAGTTTCAGCATATCCGGCAGAATATCCGCCAGAGATTTCACAGCGCCATCCAAATCCCCGGAAGTAAAGGCAAAACCATAAGAATAAATGTCATTGGCATCTGCGGTTCTTGTACTGGTTTTAAAAACCGGAATATCCACACTCATAACATTTCTCTTATCGGCTTCCAGGAATACTTCCTGCTTGGGAGCCATAAGGGCTGTATTTAAAATCTGTTCTGACATACCTGCTCTTGCAATGACAAAGTTCTTATTGGCTGATAAAATTCCTGCCTCTACTTTTTGGCGAAGGGCCATATTTTCCCGAACCAGGTCTAAAAACTGACGCATTAATTCATCACGTTTATCCTTCAAAAGCTTATGCCCCTTTACAGCAGTCACCAGCTTTTTCTTTAAACGGGTCAGCTCCATTCTGGTAGGTGTTACCTGAGTAGATGCCAAGTTATCACCTCTTTCTTAGTATTTTCCATAATACTCATCTAAGAACTTATCATCAATACGTTTCAGCTCGCTCCTTGGCAGAATGGACAGGAGTTTCCAGCCAATACGGAGAGTCTCTTCAATATCACGGTTGGTATTGTAACCCTGTGATACATATTCCTGCTCAAAGGCATCCGCAAATTTCGCATAAATAAGGTCAATATCAGAAAGCGCTGCCTCACCTAAAATAACCATCAATTCTTTTGCCTCTTTACCACGGGCATAAGCTGCAAAAAGCTGATTCATGGTATTGGAGTGGTCTGCACGTGTCTTTCCTTCTCCGATACCTTTATCTTTCAGACGGGAAAGAGATGGCAGTACATCAATAGGCGGTGTGACACCTTTACGGTACAGTTCACGATTCAGAATAATCTGTCCCTCTGTAATATAACCGGTTAAGTCTGGAATTGGATGGGTCTTATCATCCTCCGGCATGGTCAGAATCGGAATCATGGTAATGCTTCCCTTCTTGCCTTTCTGGCGTCCGGCTCTTTCGTACATGGTTGCAAGGTCTGTATACATGTAACCAGGATAACCACGGCGGCCAGGTACTTCCTTACGGGCTGCAGAAATCTCACGAAGAGCATCTGCATAGTTGGTAATATCTGTAAGAATAACCAGAACGTGCATATCTTTTTCAAATGCTAAATACTCAGCAGCGGTAAGGGCCATCTTTGGTGTGGCAATACGCTCCACCGCAGGGTCATTTGCCAGGTTAATAAACAGAACCGTTCTGTCAATCGCGCCTGTTTCCTTAAAACTCTCAGTAAAGAAGTTTGCCTCTTCAAAGGTAATACCTAAAGCTGCAAATACAACCGCGAAGTTTTCCCCTGAACCGCGTACCTTTGCCTGTCTTGCAATCTGAGCAGCCAGGTTCGCATGTGGCAGACCGGAAGCAGAGAAAATTGGCAGCTTCTGTCCACGAACCAGAGTATTCAGACCATCAATGGCAGAAACACCGGTCTGAATAAACTCTTCCGGATAACTTCTTGCCGCCGGATTCATAGGAAGACCATTAATATCTCTTCTCTCTTCCGGCAGAATTTCCGGTCCATCATCAATGGGGCGGCCCATACCGTCAAATACACGTCCCAGCATATCCTCAGATACACCAAGCTCCATGCTTCGTCCCAGGAAACGAACTTTACTGTCAGACAGGTTGATACCTGTAGAGCTTTCAAAAAGCTGTACCAAAGCATCGCTTCCGTTAATCTCCAGAACCTTGCAGCGGCGTGTTTCACCGCTTGCCAGTTCGATTTCACCTAATTCATCATAATGAACATTTTCAACGCCACGCACCAGCATAAGAGGGCCGGCAACTTCCTGTATGGTTCTATACTCCTTTGGCATTAGAAGTCCTCCTTCCCTAATACATTGGAAATTTCCTTTGCAAGCTGGTCAAGAACAGCTTTATATTCTTTATCCAGATTTTCTTCCAATACATATTTAAAACGTCCGATTTTTTCACGAACTTCCAGATTTACAAGACTCTGAATGGTTGCTCCCTTTTCCAGCGCCTCTTTGCCATGCTCATAATATGCAACAACCAGTTTCATAAGCATATACTGTTTTTCAGAGAACTGTAGGTATCTACCTCATGGAAAGAGTTCTGATGTAAGAAGTCCTCACGGATAGAACGGGCAGCTTCCATTTTCAGACGGTCTCCCGCTGACAGAGCATCCATACCTACCATCTTAACGATTTCTTCCAGTTCTGCTTCATCCTGAAGAAGGCTCATCATCTTCTGACGTTCTGCCATCCAGTCTGGAGCAACGGTTTCATTAAACCATTTTTCCATATTGTCCAAATACAGAGAATAACTGGTAAGCCAGTTAATCGCCGGAAAATGTCTCTTATAAGCCAGAGAAGAATCCAATCCCCAGAATACCTTTACAATACGGAGGGTTGCCTGGGATACTGGTTCAGAAATATCACCACCTGGAGGAGATACCGCACCAATAACAGAAAGGGCGCCTTCTCTCTTATCCTTACCAAGAGAAACCACATGTCCGGCTCTTTCATAGAACTGTGCCAGACGGGAGCCCAGGTATGCAGGATAACCTTCCTCACCAGGCATTTCTTCCAGACGTCCTGACATTTCACGAAGCGCCTCAGCCAACGGGAAGTAGAGTCTGCCATAAGGCTACAGAATAGCCCATATCGCGGAAATACTCTGCAATGGTAATACCAGTGTAAATAGATGCCTCACGTGCAGCAACCGGCATATCGGAAGTATTGGCAATGAGTACGGTTCTTTCCATCAAAGACTGGCCTGTCTTCGGGTCTTTCAGCTCCGGGAACTCATTTAAAACGTCTGTCATTTCGTTTCCACGTTCCCCGCATCCGATGTAAACCACAATGTCTGCTTCTGCCCATTTAGCCAACTGATGCTGGATAACGGTTTTACCGCTTCCGAACGGTCCCGGTACTGCTGCAACACCGCCTTTGGCAATAGGGAAAAAGGTATCAACCACACGCTGTCCTGTTACCAGCGGCATTTCCGGCGGTAATTTCTTCAGATAAGGACGTCCTTTACGAACCGGCCATTTCTGCATCATGGTAAGTTCTTTGTCACCGGAATCTGTAGTGATAACTGCCACTACCTCTTCTACTGTAAATTCTCCGGCTTTAATTTCTTTTACTGTACCTTTGATACCATAGGGAACCATAATCTTGTGATTTACCACAATGGTCTCCTGTACTGTACCGATAACATCTCCGGCTTCTACTTCATCCCCTGCTTTCACAGCAGGAACAAAGTTCCATTTTAAATTTCTCTTTAGGGAAGGAACCTCAACACCACGTTTTAAGTTAGTTCCTGAAATTTTCATAATATCGTCCAGAGGACGCTGAATACCATCATAAATACTGGTAATAAGACCTGGTCCTAATTCTACAGAAAGTGGTGCTTCTGTAGATTCTACGGGCTCACCCGGTCCAAGTCCTGAAGTTTCCTCATATACCTGAATGGAAGCCTCGTCTCCATGCATTTCGATGATTTCACCAATCAGTCGCTGGTTACTAACACGAACCACGTCGAACATATTGGCGTCACGCATGCCCTCTGCAATAACCAGAGGACCTGCTACCTTTTTAATCGTACCTTTGCTCATTGGAACGAATCACCTGCTTTCTAATTATTACTGAACAGAATATCAGAACCTACTGCCTGCTCCACAGAGTTTTTCACACCCTGTACTCCATTTCCGGTGTTGCCTGACACACCTGGAATCTGAATAATTGCCGGCAGAATTCTTTCCTGAAGTTTTTCTATCAGCTGTCCACACTCTGCTGCTGCCGCTTCTGTAATATAGATAATTCCATATCCATGCTCAGCCAGAGCTGTGAGTTTTGCTTCTATTTCTTTACGATCCACTGCCGGGAAAATGTCAAGACCCAGTGCGGCAAATCCGTAAATACTATCATAATCACCTATCACTGCAATCTTATACATACATTTCCCTTACCCTTTCTCGAATTGCCTCTTCCGAAAAACCGTTTTGTTTTCCTGAAAGAATGATCCGCACTGTTTTAATCTCATTCTCTCTTGCCAGCAAATAAGCCACTAACGGCCCAACAGAAAAAGTTTCATATTTCTGAGGTGCATAGTATGAATGATACGGTTATCACACCAGCGTTCAAATGCAGAAGGAGATTCAGCAATGGCTGCTGCTCCATTGGCATAAACCGTACTTTCCAGATATTCCACAATAGCTCCCATTCCTTGAACTGCTGCTTTTGCAAGCCTGTCAATACTCAAAGATTTACAGGGTACCATTGCCCGCTTCATAAATTCTATGGTTTTCGCAGTTTTCTGTGAACGCACAGCAATTTTAATATCTGCAATTGCCACCATAGATTCTGCATATTCTTTTATAATGCGATCCTTTGCCCTCTCTCCAGCCTGATAAACAGCCTCAAGAGCTGCTTTGTCCACGATTACATCACATAACTGTCCATCACCTGTATGGAGCAGGGTTTCATAAGCTTCCTTAGCAGCCGCCGACATATACTCTGGAAGTCTGGAAAAATCCTTACTTCTAATAATGTCCAGCATTTCTTCCGGTGGAATCACGGTATCTTCATAATAGATTTTCATGGTTCTTCCATCTTTAGAAGTACATGCATCCTTAATGGCTGCTTTGAGATTATGGAACAAGTTCGGATAGGAAAACACATCAAACACTGACATATCTACCTTCATATCTCGGATGGTTTCCCAGGTTTTTTCCTGTTCTCTATCCAAGATTGCCTCTGCATTTACCGGTGTATCTGTATCACCCCAGCCCTTTTCCTGCAAAAGCTGCAAACACTGCTTTTCAGTGCTGCATGCCAAAAGCTGTTCAATAACGGAAGAAGTAAACAACGCTGTCTCCAACGCTCGGATTCGTGCAACCGCATAGGTATATTTCGTACTAGACAAGTCCATTCCTCCTTTTTGCGGTTATACTTATAAAAATAAGAAACTGTGAACCTTATCCAACAGTTCATCTCGTTTGGAATTGAACATTGCCTCAAAAGTACAATTTTCCTCAATTCCCCCATATATCAGGACAAAGCCGCCGCATACTTTCCTGCTTTCCCTAGACAGCTTCAATACGCCGCCTTTTTCTTTTGCAATTGCCTGAATCTCCTCTTCAAATCCCTTTGGAAACCTCTTCAAATCAGCTTCAGAAAAACAGATTTCCCCGTCCTGAGCCAGCACAAACTTGTGCAGCATTTTCCGGAGCATTTCAAAATATTCTGCATCTGCTGCATGAATCATAGATTCATATGCAGTGTTAAGAACCTCTGAAATCATTTCCTGTTTCGCCGCAAGAAGGGCTTTTCTTCTCTGCAAATCGCAGGAAGAAGCAGCACGCTCCTCAATTGCCTTTACCTCTGCTTCCAATTTCCGGGAGATTTGTCTGCATTCATTTTCTGCTTCTTCTTTCGCAGAAGCTAATACAGCATCTGCCTGCTTATTAGCTTCTGCTAAAAGTTCTCTTACAGAAGTTTCTGCATCTTCAAGAATCTGGCTTTTCATTTTTTCTAATCCAGTCATTCTCTTGCTCTCCTTTTCTAAATTTCGTCAGCTCGACTTCACTTCTAAATATTTAAATTAGAATGGAAGGTTTGTAACAGCCAAAATAGAAACTAACAGAGCAAGGATTGCATAGGTCTCAACCATAGCAGGGAAAAGCATTGCTTTACCAAACTGTTCTGGTTTTTTTGCTACGATACCAATAGCAGCTGCAGAAGTTTTTCCCTGATAATAAGCAGAAATCAAACCTACAATACCGATTGGAAGGCATGCACATAATACAAGAAGACCATCAGCCTTTGACAGATCCAATAATCCGCCTCCTAACAGACCAATTTTAGACAATGTGATAAATCCAACTAACAGACCATAAATACCCTGTGTACCAGGAAGCAGCTGCATAATCAAAACTTTTGCGAATTTGCTTGGATCTTCTGTAACAACTCCAGAAGCAGCCTGACCTGCAATACCAACACCAATAGCAGAACCCATACCTGCTAAAATAACTGCTAATGCTGCACCTAATAATGCATAAACGTTTCCACTCATAAATTTGTTTCCTCCTTAACATCTACATACTTTGTGTTTAATTTAAACGGATTAAAAGGCTTTCCGCCGCCCTCATAAAACTTACCGAAAAATTCTACAAACTGCAAACGGTTTGTATGAACATATGCGCCTAATATATTAATGGCCATATTCAGTGTATGTCCAATAATAAAGACTACAATAAAGACAATGGCACCAAAAATTCCGTCCCCTACCATGCTTCCCATCTGGTTAATAACAGATGCAATAACACCGGTAGCTAGCCCAAGAGCCAGAAGACGGGAATAGGATAATACATCACTAAGCCATCCTGTTACATTATAAAGGTCATAAGCTCCAAGAGCCAGACGCAGTCCAAAGTTCTTATTCGCCCGACCTGACATAAATAACAGTCCCAATGCACCCACAATAGTCAGTACCTTTCCAGAAGCTCCCACAAACGGTGGGAAAATGCTTGGATCTACCTGGGCAATGGATGCAAAAATACTACTTGGAAGCAGCATCAGCAACAATCCAATGAGGAATACATACCACAATACCACATCACAGAAAAAGTCAACGACTTTTTTCTGTTTCAACAGCATGTATCCTTTCATCCCAAGACCTGTAAATAGGTGAATCAGACCAAATCCCATGGAATACATCAACATACGCATAGGGTCATTTAAAGGAACAAACCACAACGCTTTCACTAGACCACCTTCCGGTACCTCTACATGGAAAAAAGTTCTGGCAACTACGTCAATAGCGTCTCCGAAATAGCCTCCAAACAATACACCCCATACTAATGTGGAAATACCACAATACATAAACATCTTAATTGCTTTTTTCAAAGATGCCTCCATGCGTGGGAATTTTTTCAGCACAATAAAGCATCCAAGGAACATAATCAAACCATATGCTGCATCTGACAGCATCAGTCCGAATAAGAAAACATAGAAGAAGGACATCACAGTTGTTGGGTCCACTTCTCCTTTTTTCGGAAGACCATAGGATTCCAAAACTCCCTCCACAGATTCTGAAAAACCATTGTTGCTTAAAAGCACCGGCATTTCTTCCTCTTGAGGCACCTCTTCACTTTCAAAGCTTAATACAAAACTGTCATTCAACGCTTTTTCAAGGGCAGGCAACGCTTCTGTGGCACATAACCAGTAATCAAAAATGTTTTCTGCGACTGTGGAATCTGACCTAACACATGATATTTTTCTGCTCTTGCTCGGAAATAATCCGCTGCAAGTCTGATATCCATTCTCCGTGAGGCAGATTTTTTAATGTTATCCTGGCAAATTCCAATTTCCTCCTGCAGTTTCTGAATCTGTTTTTTCAGATTCTCAACTTCTTTTACAGGTACTTGTGCAATCATCTGAGATGGTTTCGCAAAACCACCCTGTCTTAGGGCTTCCTCTACCATTACAGCATCCTTCCTAAGGCAGACTACTGCAAGATAAACAGCATCTCTTTCAGAAGACAGGATTGTAACATCTGCCCCAGAAACCTCTGGTGCGTGTTCCAGAATCAGTCCATAGATTTCTTCTAAGGTCATAACCCCTGGAATTGTTCCTACCAGAAGAACCGAAGATTTCGTTCCCCTAAAGGCCATGGATACATCCAAACTCATCCAAGGCATAAGAGCTTCTATCTGATTCTCCAATTTCTGGATGCTTGCCCGATATTCAGCAATCTTTTTCTGATTACTGTGGATTCCAGATACAACACTCATAATCTCATCTTTTCTGTCCGCTGCCTGTTGGAAATTTTCTCTCTCTACCAACTTTTTGCCTTCTAAACTGGACAGCATGGAGGTTTTCTCCGGAACATATTCCTGAAGGATTTCTAATGCCCCGTCTGCAGAAGCTGCATTTCTTTCAAATCTCGCTCTTGCATCCTGAGTGTCCATTTTCTCAAGTCCGGTTTCATCTTCCAGCATCTTAGAAATTTCCATAACACCCATAGCCTGTATTTTCTCCAGAATCGCTTTCCTATCCTTTTTCAGTGCGCAGATACTGACTTTTTGCATCTGCAATACTGCCATATTCACATCCCTCCTTTATTACTTATTTTCTCTTTCCGCAGTTCATAATCTTCTTTCTTGCATTATATCAAATTCTGAATAATGCGTTGAACTGCTTCCTCTTCTTTGGATTTTGCAATTTGTCTTAATTCTGCAATCTCCTTATCCGCTGCCTTAAGAGCTGCTCCCAGCCTCTCCTCGCCAGCACGCTGCGCAGCACTTCTAGTCTTTTCTGCCTTTTCCTGCGCTTCCCCAATCATCCCGGATTTCAGTGTTACAGCCTCCTGCTTCGCGTTTTCCAGAATCTGCGTACTTTGCATCTTCGCATTAGAAATTATTTCCTCTGCTTTCTGCTCTGTTTCCCGGATTTCTTTGATTGTTTTTTCTACCAAAGTATCACCACCTTCACATAAATTGATATTACTATGGATTATACATTTTGTCAATTTCTTAACAGTTATTTTATATTTTTTTCTCTATTATTATGTTGTCAACCCTATTTTTTTTCAAACAAAAAAGAGAGATTGTATGCTATTTGTACAATCTCTCTCCTCATTCTCTATTAATTCTGCCGGATTCCCGTTTCTTTTACTTATATAGATAATTTTTGTATTCCGGCAATTCAATACTGGTACTGTCAATCCACTGATAGCCCGTATTAATAAAAGCATCATTCTCCAATCCCTGGTCTGCTCTCACACCTGCCACGATAGTAGCATACCCCATACCATAAGGATTCTGTGCAAACATTCCCAGTTCAACACCGTCTTTCACTGCTTTTATCTGTTTTTCACCGGAGTCGAAACCAATCACTTTCACTTCCTTATCAGAAGTATTTACAATATCCAGCACATTATTCGTTGCTATCTCATTGGTACAGTAATATCCTTTCACCTCAGGATATAACTTTAGCACCGCCTCTGCCAGTTCTGACATACTGGTTTCTTCATTTTCATAAGAAATATTGACAATCTCTATTTCCGGATGATTTTTCATCTCATCTGTAAAACCTGCAACCCTCTTCTGGCTGCTCTCTGAGGTTTCTACATGAGCCATAATAGCTACCTGGCCTTTTTCCCCCAGTGCCTCTGCCATCTTCTTCGCTGCTTCTGTACCAGCCGCATAATTATCAGTAGCACAAATTGCATTCACCTGTTCACTTTGCACTCCTGAATCCAGCACAACAACCGGAATGCCATTCAAAGTTGCCTCTTCTACCTGAGGCTGGCAGGATTCCATATCAATGGCTGCCAGACACAAAATCGAAGGATTCTCAGAAAGTACAGCGTCAATAATATTAATCTGACTTTCTACATCTGTTTCATTTCCGGGTCCTTCAAAGGAAATTTTAATTTTATCCTCTCCTTTGTATCCCATTTTTTCATTCAGATCCTCTACTGCATCATCCATGCCTTTTTTTACATTTTTCCAGAAGCCTGTTTTAGTGTTCTTAACTACCACAGCAATACGGGTTCCCGGTTCCGGATTTAATTCTTCTAAGATGTATAATCATAAGTACCTGCCTGTTCTTTTAAAACCTTCATAGTCAGGTCCTCACTCATATTTTCCGCTGTTTTGCTGCCTTCTTCCTCTGAGGTCTTGTTCCCATTCGTATCTGTCTCTTTACCTGTCTCTTGATTTGTTTCTTCTGTTTTCTTATCTTCCTCTTTGGTTTCTGATTCAGCCTGCTCCTTTTCGCTCTTGTCTATCTTCTCTGCTGTATTCTTCTGGCTTTCCTCAGGTTCTGTTTTTTTGCTTCCGCATCCCACCACAGTCCCGGTGGCCAGCATAAGACAAATTAACCCGATTATTGCTTTTTTCATGACTTTACCTGCCCTTTACACGTTTTTGTCTTAGAATTTAACTACGTTTTCATTATACACGAAACCCCTGATTAGTCCAGTCCCATTAAGATTGTTTATAAATTTTTTTTTGAAAGTTTTCATACATTCCTTATCTCTTAAATATCCCAAGACTGGTATAAATTCCATAGAGCAGCAACGCTGAAAAAGGTCCTAACACGAACCCGAAGCCTCCATAGAGAATCACGCCCAGGTACACACTGAAAAGAACAAGAAGAGGTGATACACCTACATGGCTGCCAATCAGTCTTGGCTCCATAAACTGTCTTACCACAGCAGTCAGTAGATATAACAGGAAAAATCCCACCCCAGGCGCCACTTTCCCCTGAAACAGAAAGAAAAATCCCGCCGGAACGAAAAACAGTCCTGTTCCCAAAACCGGAAATGCGTCCAAAACTCCTACCAGCAAACCTAAAGCAAAAAAATGTTTCACCTTCAAAATCCCCAGGCCAGCAATGCAAACCATGCAAATCACTGCCATAATCTTAATTTGTGCTTTCCAGTACTCCTTCACAGTTCTGCGAAATTGTTCCGCCAGTTCCATAAGGTTCTTATAAAATCTCCTCTGCTCTAAAAAAGCTTTTACTTTTCCGCGTTCCTGTAAGAACAAAATTGCAGACACAACAGAAAGCATTACCATCCCAATCCCCAGCACACAGGCATAAACAGAATGAATGGCAGTCTCCACACCTGACTCCTGCTGCCACATATAAGCACACAATGCTTCTAGCTGCTGATAAATATAGCTGCTGCTTTTCTCTGCCGGAATCCCAACCATACGTTCCACACCCTTACAACAGTGCTCAATCATCTCCTCCGCTTCATTGCGCAGCAAGGGAATATACTGAATACAATCTCCTGCTTTCTCTGTTACAAACTCTGCTCCCAGGAAAAGCACTGCAAAAATCAGAAGGGTAAACATTAAAATCAAAACACTTCCTATGGCACACTCTGAAACATGAAATTTCTTGCTTAACTTCCTGTTTGATAAGCGGTAAGCAACAGGATGAACGGCTTCTGACAGTAAAAAACCCACAAAAAACGGAAGCATCACAGGAAGGACATACTTTACGCCCAAAAATACACCTGCTGCCGCTCCCACTATGATTCCCGCCTTTTTCCAATCCATCCTCTGTTCCCCCATACTCTAAGCTTTCAACTTCACTACGGTTTCTCTACTCATAGTATGGGAAAACAAAATTTTCTTATACTATAGGAAAATTTTCCAACTGGCTTTATCTGAAATTCCATTTTCTTCTTCGTTCTTGGATGATAAAATGATAGTCTATAAGAACACAGGGAAAGCAGCTGTTGTCTTTGTGGATCAGGATTATACTTTGTATCTCCCAAAATAGGCATTCCCGCATGAGCCAACTGCACTCTGATTTGATGATGTCTTCCGGTTTCCAGCTTAATCTCCAAAAGTGTCCCTTTTTCTGTTTCCTTCACTTTTTTATAAAAAAGCTTTGCACTTTTACTTCCTGGTGTTTTTCCCTCTACCACCCTGGAGCAATTATTTTTGCTGTCTTTTTCCAGTTCATCCACCAGGCATCCTTCTTCTTTCTTTGGGAAGCCCTCTACATATGCTAAATATCGCTTTTCAAATTTCCCCTGCTGTATCTGCTTACTCAGGTTTCCGGCGCTCTCCTGATTTTTTGCAAACACCAAAAGTCCCTGTACCGGCTGATCCAGACGATGCACTACACCAATATACGGTTTCTCACCCTTTCTTGCTCTGTAAGTTTTCAAGGCGCTCTCCATATCCATGCTTCCAATCCTTTTACTCTGAACCGGAAAGCCTTCCGGTTTTCGGCACACAATCAAATCTTTGTCCTCAAATAAAATCATTTCTTCTATATTAATAGCATTCATATATTCCTGATTTCCTCTTATCTTCCTCTTTTTCCCCACAGTATAGCACGAAAAATGAACAACCGCTATATCTATCTTCTGAATGGATATAACGGTTGTTCTAATGTTCTGCGTTATTCAATTTTTTTATTCCTTTCTTTTTAACCTCTAAATTGACATTTATTAGTTAAATTATCTTCAGTTTACGCTTCCTTTCTAAGTATTTTTTATATAATCTTTCCAAATTTTGAAAATATAATATATTGGTTGCTTAGAAACGATATTCAATTTTTTATTATTTTATAAAACATATCTCATATGTTTTTCTATCTTCTTTCGTCCCTTTTTTATAAATTCTTATGGTCTGCCTTCGGAATTTATTGAAAGTTTTCATATCAATCTATATGGAATAATAAAGAGTTTCTAACAAATAGTTCCGTCTATCTTGTTTTCCAGATATTTCTTTATACCATTCTCTGAAATATAACGAATCTTTTCAGATTCTCGAATACAACAGGCCTATTTCACGAATACAACTCATCATACTATTTATGTTATATTTAAAAGTATGTATAAATACTCTATCTTTTTAAAATATATTTCTTTGCATATATTTTAAAATCTTTCTATTATGTTTGTGGTAATGATTCAATATGAGGACATTTTCGATATGAACCTAAAGCTTATCTTATTTGTTTTTCGGAATTCTTCCGTTCTCAGGTAGTTTAGGCCTTTCTGAGGGGCTTATGCCTTACCACTCTCATATTGATAATTTGATTCATCCGTTCCCATTGGACTGTACCTCCTTATCAAGTTCAACACAACACCTTTTTTACTTTCTTATAGGTTCCTTTGTAATTTTTAAAATAAAAGAATAATTAAAATTAACCGGCTTCTATAATTTTATTTTCATTACATTATCCTTGGTACTTTGGTTTATTATTATTTATCTTATTCTGTATTCTCCATACACCTAAAGTATAATAAGTAATAAATCTTTTGTACTTTGTGGCCATCTTCAAAATTGATTTCTCGTCTCAAATTTTGAAATGGATGTGAGAGTAATGTTTTTCTTTGTAAAAGGTGTTTTGTTTTTTGTTAAGATTATAATACTACCACCTCATTAATTTGTCAATATCTTTTTCAAAAAAAAAAGTTATATTTTTTTATTATAATGTTTTTATCTTTATTTAACCTATGAATTATATTTATTTTTATTGAATTTTCCGACAATTATAACATTTCCGGCAAATCCATCAATTCCACTTTGACACAACAAGCTTCAAAGTGAGCGCGACTACGCCGGAAATGTATAACCAATCTATACGAGCACTTCTTTCTATCTTCCTGCCCTGTAATAATTAATCAGGCATCCATCCAGGATAATCTGTCTTTCATCTGCTGTCATTTCTCCCAGATTTAAAGTAAATTCTTTCAGTGATTCTCCACTACATAAGCCTTTACTTCTCTGGCACTGTTTTCAATGGCTCTCCTGATTCCAGGAACAAAGAGGTACTCTCCGTTTTGAAAGGGAAGTTCTCCGTTTTGAATCAAAAATGGCAGCATTCCCCAGTTCATTAAGTTGGAGCGGTATCTCTTCGTTGCATATTCATTTGCAATATTAGCCCAGCCCCCTAAAACCTTCTGGCAGGAAGCCGCCTGTTCTCTTGCTGATCCGTCTCCTGGTTTTACAGCAAAAATCGTACTTCCGATTCCTGTGTTTTCGTTATTCACATCTGGATAAACAGTCCTTACCTGTTCCAGTACCTTTCCGACTTCTGCTACTACTTCACCTGGACATCTTCCTTCTTCTCTGGCTATTTCCGCTTCCTGCACTTCTTTTGCTTTTCCCACATAAGCAGGATCTTTTCTGGACAGGGCAAACTCAGCCAGTCGCAATGGATTGGAACGGAAAGAGGATGTTTCACCAGAAGGAATGAGTTCATCTGTGGTAGTAACCGGATCGTGAATTTCTGACACTACCTTCAGAAGAAGATTTTCCGTAAGCGCCGGCATTTGCGGCCAGTCTTTAATATTAGGACCAAACTGCACTTCCACCGTTTCATCTGCCACACCTTTACTATCAAATACGCGGTTTGCATAAATAGTACTGTCAAAATAATATTTTGGCTTTCTGTATTCGCCTGCATACTCTGTTGCTGGTGTGAGGAATCCTTTATTTGCTGCTGTAGCCGCAATGGAACGGGCATCCATAAGGGCCACCGAAGAAATCTGTCCTTCCTGAATCTTAGATCCTTCACGATTGGGGAAGTTTCTGGTAGAATGGCGAATGCTCAGAGCATTGTTTGCAGGTGTATCACCCGCCCCAAAGCAAGGACCGCAGAATGCTGTTTTTACCACTGCTCCTGTCTGAATCAAATCAGCCAGAACTCCATTCTTAGCCAGTTCCATATAAATCGGTGTGCTGGCAGGATAAATGCTCAGTGTAAAGGCATCTGCTCCTATACTGCTGCCTTTGAGGATATCCGCTGCATCGCAGATATTCTCAAATCCGCCTCCAGCGCAGCCTGCAATAATTCCCTGCTCCACATACAGCTTTCCGTCTCTTACCTTGTCCTTTAAGGTATATGGTATCTTTCCATCCAGACTTATCTGTGCCTTTCTCTCCACATCATCCAGAATATCCATTAAATTCTCATTGAGTTCCTCAATGGTATAGGTATTGCTTGGATGGAAAGGCATGGCAATCATAGGACGAATCTGCCCAAGATCCACATGAACCAGACCATCATAATAAGTCACCGCACCAGGCTGAAGTTCCCGGTAGGCCTCTTTTCTTCCATGAATTTCATAAAAATCTTTCACAATGGAGTCTGTTTTCCAAATGGAAGAAAGGCAGGTAGTTTCTGTTGTCATAACGTCCACACCGATTCTGAAATCAGCGCTTAAATTCTCCACACCGGGACCTATAAATTCCATAACTTTATTTTTCACATAACCATTGGCAAACACAGCCCCGATAATCGCCAGGGCAACGTCCTGAGGGCCTACTCCCGGAATTGGCTTTCCTGTAAGATAAATGCCTACCACTTCCGGACGTTTAATATCATAAGTCCTTCCCAAAAGCTGCTTCACAAGCTCAGGACCGCCTTCTCCCATAGCCATGGTTCCCAAAGCTCCATAGCGGGTATGGCTGTCAGAACCCAGAATCATCTTGCCACCTTCTGCCAGCATTTCTCTGGCAAACTGATGAATGACTGCCTGATGGGGCGGTACATAAACACCGCCATAACGCTTTGCACAGGTGAGACCAAACATGTGGTCATCCTCATTAATGGTACCGCCTACTGCGCACAGGGAATTATGGCAGTTGGTAAGCACATAGGGAATGGGGAATTTCTCCAGTCCTGATGCCCTGGCGGTCTGAATGATTCCCACAAAGGTAATATCATGAGAAGTTAATTTATCAAATTTAATCTTCAAATTATCCATATTGCCAGAGGTATTATGCTCAGCAAGAATAGAATACGCAATGGTATTTTTCGCTGCCTCTTCTTTCCTGGGAGCATTTTTCCCTGTCAGAGAATGAATCCATGCTTCCGCCTCCGGTCCATCCTCCATCAGCTCCGTCCCATTGATTAACCATGCACCTTTTTTATATAAATTTATCATACCGCTCCTCCATCTCTTTTTTTCATCTAGTCTCTATTATAGATTTTATTATAGTAAAATGCAAGCATTTTAGCGCATTAAATTAATTGTATACAATTTATATGTAAAAATAAGGACTGTTCCATTAAGCTATATCACTGCTATTTCAGATATTCACTTAATAAAGCCAGTCCTATATTTCTTATCCTTGTCTTAATCCTGTTTCCTCATAAATTCCATATAGCTGGAAACCATAAGAGCAATTTTAAAAGTCAGGGCATCGTCAAACACACGGATGTCCAGTCCTGTACTCTTCTGGATTTTCTCCAGTCTGTATACCAGCGTATTTCTGTGAAGGAATAACTGTCTGGAAGTCTCAGAAATATTCAGGTTGTTGTCAAAGAATTTGTTAATGGTATTTAATGTCTCATCGTCCAATGACTCAGGCAGTCTTCCGCCAAACACTTCTTTCATAAACATTTCGCAAAGAGGCATTGGAAGCTGGTAAATCAGACGTCCGATTCCCAGATTATTATATCCTACAATACTCTTCTCCACATAGAAAATTTTTCCTACATCAAGAGCCATTTTCGCTTCTTTGTAAGAGCGTGACACGTCCTTGATTTCATTGATAATATTTCCATAGGAAACACGTACCTGTGACATTGCCTCAGCGTTTAACATGTCCACAATCATCTTGGCAATTCCTTCGATTTCCTCATAACCGTCATTTTCTTCCAGACTGCGGACAATAATAATATTCTTCTCATCAATAGCTGTAATAAAATCATTGTTCCTGGAAATGAACAGATTCTTGAGAATTTCCATAGAATCCTGGTCTTTTTCATTCTTTGTTTCAATGAGAAGTACCACACGTTTTGCTTCTACTGCAATATGAAGTTTTTTGGCTCTGTTATAAACATCTACCAAAAGCAGATTGTCCAGAATCAGGTTCTGGATAAAGTTAGATTTATCAAAGCGTTCCTTATAAGCAACAATCAGGTTCTGAATCTGCGCTACTGCTACACGGCCAATCATATAAGCATCTTCATTGCTTCCTCTTGCTACCAGCACATATTCTACTGTCTGGTTATCATAAATTTTAAAGAAATGGTAGCCCTTAATCACCTGGCTGTCTGCCATGGATTCTGCAAAAGCTCTGATATCGCCAAAATCTTCATTTTCCACAGCAAAGGTGGTAGAATTCACCTTTCCGTCTATATCCATAACACAAAGGTCAATTCTCGTAATGGCTCTTAATTCGTCTAATGTTTTTTGTATTACCTGGCTTGAAATCATAGTTTCTTCTCTCCTTTGGGCGCTATCCCGAGATTTTCTAGGTTAATAATACCTTATTTTTCGACTGTTGCAACCTGCCTGTTTGGAATTATCCAAATTATTTCTTTCTTTTTTGGGATTTTCGTGTCAAAATAAAGAAAAATCATTATTTTCTTATTATCTGTGGGCTCTGCCAATCTATTTTCAATTCTTATTCCGGAAAATCCATGCTTTCCCAACATAAGAAGCAGGAGATTCCGAAATAACAGGAATCTCCGCAACATCAAATAAAGGAGGTTCTTAATGAGTGAAAAGAAAAAGAAACTACAATGGCATCCTGCTTTTGTTGCAGGCATGCAGATTGAGTTTGGCGAAGAAGCCAGGTTTTTAACCTTTAACCCTGAACATCTGCTTGGGACAAAGCCAATGCAGATTGACATTTTAATCAAAAAGGATTCCGACCATGTATTACATAAAAATATCGGCAGAATCTTCCGGAAACACAATATCATCGAATACAAAGCTCCCGGCGATTATTTAAGCATTGATGATTTTTATAAAGTTTACGGATATACCTGTTTCTACAAATCCAACACCAGAACTGCAGATTCCATAAAATTTCAGGATTTGACCATTACACTGGTAAGCGAATCCTACCCCAGGAAGTTAATCCGGCATTTACGGCAAACACAGCATTATGATATAAAAGAAATGGAAGCTGGAATTTATTATGTCATTGGGGCTCCTCTTCCTATCCAGATAATTGTAACTGCAAAACTCTCAAAAGAAGAAAATTTCTGGCTGGGGAATTTAACCAACCGTGTAAAAAACACAAAGGACGTACAGCATTTACTTGCTGAATATAAAAAGCATAAAAAAGATATCCTTTATGAATCCATCATGGACATTATTGTAAAAGCAAATCCTAAAATGTTCGAAAAGGAAGGTGACATTATGTGTGAAGCATTAGAAGAATTAATGAAAGACGAATTAGAAGCTCAGATGCAGAAGGGTAAAGAGATTGGTCAGGAAATCGGTCAAAAAATGGGAATACTTCAGGGTGAACGCCAGGGTGAAACCCGCGTAAACCAGCTCAACCAGAAGCTCATTGCGCTTGGACGAATGGATGATATGTTGAAGTCCGTCTCTGATACTGTATTTCAGCAAAAGTTATTCAAAGAGTTCAATCTTTAATTTAAAAAGAACCTTCTCACAAAGTATTTTCCTGGCTACTCTGTGAGAAGGTTCTTTTTTGTCAAAGGTTTTTCTTAAATATGCAGTCTGAAGGCTGCTTCATTCCACCGAAGCTCATTTTTCAGATTGCGGATAGTAGTATCTTTATCAATATAAACCGCTTCAATTCCCATGGCTGCTGCCCAGTCTCCCATCTGTTCTGCTGTGAGGTCATAAGAAAATGCTGTATGGTGGGCGCCTCCGGCTAAAATCCATGCTTCTGCACCTGTCTGCAAATTGGGCTCTGGTGTCCAGAATGCAGTTGCAACCGGAAGTTTTGGCATAGGCTGTTCCACCTTCTTGCAATTCACATCATTAATAATCAAACGGAATCTGTCTCCCAAATCAATAAGGGATGTTGCAACACCTTTTCCGGTCTTGGAAGTAAAGACCAGTCTTGCCGGGTCTTCCCTGTCCCCCATGGAAAGCGGCTGGCACTTAATGCTGATAGGGCCTTCTGCAATGGTAGGGCAAACTTCCAGCATATGTGCCTCCAGAATACCTTCTTTTCCCGGAACCAGATTGTACGTATAGTCTTCCATAAAGGAAGTACCTTTTGCGTCTTTTTTGCCCTGGGTCATAATCTTCATCAGGCGTACCATGGCTGCTGTTTTCCAGTCGCCTTCACCGCCGAAGCCATAGCCTTTTTCCATTAATCGCTGAATTGCCAGCCCCGGAAGCTGCTGTAAGGAGCCCAAATCCCCGAAGTGGGTAACAATGGCCTGATAATTTTTCTCTTCTAAGAAACGTTCAAATCCAATCTCAATCTGCGCCTGTACTGCAACATGCTTTCTGAATTCTGCTGCGTCTCTTCCTTCCAGAAGAATTTCGTATTTGTCATAATATTCTTCTACCAAAGCATCTGTATCACCCTTGGATACTTCTTTCACCGCTTCTGCGATTTCATTCACCGGATAAGCATCTACTTCCCAGCCAAATTTAATCTGCGCTTCTACCTTATCTCCTTCTGTAACAGCTACATTTCTCATATTATCTGCAATTCTCATAACACGAATATGACTGCTTTCAATTACTCCAATGGCTGTTCTCATCCAGGAAGCAATTCTTTCCTGAACTACTTTATCATCCCAGAAGCCAACAATGACTTTACGCTCAATTTTCATGCGGCTTACAATATGCCCATACTCTCTGTCACCATGAGCCGCCTGGTTTTCATTCATAAAGTCCATATCAATACTGTCATAAGGAATCTCTCTGTTAAACTGTGTATGCAGATGAAGCAGCGGTTTTCTGTATTCCTGTAAACCTAAAATCCAGGATTTTGCAGGGGAAAAGGTGTGCATCCAGGTAATGACTCCCGCACAGGTCTCATCTGCATTTGCCTCATTGAAGGTCTGGCGAATCATAGTGTTGGTAAGAAGTGTTGGCTTCCAAACCACTTCATAAGGAAGAACTCCTGACTGATTCAGACGGTCTACCATAATTCTGGAATGTTCTGCCACATGCTCCAGACATTCATCTCCATATAAATCCTGAGAACCGGTACAAAACCAGAACTTGTAATTTTTCATTTCTAACATAATTTTTTCCTCCGCTTTTCTTGAAACATTCTTGTCTTTCTAAGTGTGAGTATAGTATGAAGAAGAAAAAAAGAAAAGAAATCTATTCTTTATTTATAGACATTTATTATCTTTTTTGTTACAGTAAAAAGAACAGGAGGATTTCGTATGTTAGCAAATTTTGAGAAAAGAGAACATTCTGATAAATCAAACGTCTGGGCCGGAAGCTACCAAAATCTTCACAACCTGCCTCACTGGCATCTGGAATGTGAGCTGATTTATGTAAAAAAAGGGGAAGTAACTGTTTCCTATAACAATACTGCCTACCACCTTCAGGAAGAAGACTGTATTTTTATTAACAGCGGAGAAATCCACTATATTAAGGGCTCTAAGGACAGCATCACCATGATTCTCATGTTTGATACAGTTCTTCTTGGAACTATTTCGTCCAGACATTTCCAACTTCTCTACCCAAGACTCAGACATCCTTATCCTGTGGTAGAATATTTCAACAGCATACAAACAGAGCTTAAAAATAAAAAAGACTTTTATGATATTAAGATTTCCTGTATGATGACCAACCTGATGATAGATATCTTCCGCCAGGAACCTTTGTGCGAACAAAAACACTTAAAAGACAGCAGCTCCATTGAAAATTATAAGAGCCTGCTGTCTGAAATAGAAGAAAAATGCAGTTATATTACTTTTGAAGATGCCTGTCGCTTTATGGGACTTTCCAAGCCTTACTTTTCCCGTTTTTTTAAGAATCTTTCCGGCATGACCTTTTCCCAGTACCTGAATATTATCCGGCTGGAAAAAGCCATCCAGATGCTGAACCGCAACACTGAGCATTTGTCCATTACCCAGATTGCCTCTTCCTGTGGGTTTGATACCATACGTCACTTTAACCGGGTGTTCAAGGAATTTACCGGTCTCTCCCCAAGGCAGCTTCCAAAGGATTATGTGCTTAGCTCACATTCCATCCGTGGGATGAAAAAGAACTTTAATCCTACGCTTCCTTGTTCAGTGCTGCTGGAAGACCTTTTATAAAAATTCTCCATTTTCTCTGATTACTTTTTCATACCAGTAGCCGGAATCTTTTATGATTCTTTCCTGTGTTCTGTAATCCACATAAATCATTCCAAACCGATCTGCATATCCACTGTGCCACTCAAAATTATCCATAAGTGACCAGTGGAAATAACCCCTGATGTCTACGCCATTTTCAGAGGCATGTTTCAGCTGTTTTAAATAGCCCTCCAAAAAGTCAATCCGGTTCTGATCATGAACTTTTCCGTCTAAAGAGACTGTGTCATGACAGGAAAGTCCGTTTTCTGTAATATAAATAGGGCTTTGGTATCTCTCATACAGGAAATACGGTCCCCAGTATAAACATTCAGGCGTAACCGGCCATCCCAGGGCTGTTTTGGGAAATCCTTCATACCGCTTTACAACTTCCGGCTTTCCATCCTTTCCCATACGAATCCGGTTTCCGTTGTAAATATTTTGTCCGTAGAAATCAATAGGCTGGGAAATCAGCTTCATATCTTCCGGTGTCATATCCGGCAGATAGTCCTTATATAATTTCAGCCCATCTTCCGGATATTTTCCTCTGAAAATCGGGTCGCTCCACCAAGTTACATTCCAGGTCCAATTCTGCAAATCCGGATTTACCTGCATCAAATGCATACGCGCCGCTTCAATATCTTCCGGACGTTCACTATCTGGATAGCTCATAGAACCAGTAGGCGCAATTCCGATTAAAATATCTCTTTTGGCTGCCTGGCGCATCTTCTTCACCGCCATACCATGAGCCATAAGCACATGATGCGCCATTAAAAAACTATCTCTTACAGATACTTTCAATCCAGGAGCATGTACTCCTGTCATGTAACCAAGTCCAATAAAACACTGAGGCTCATTCACAGTAAAAAAGTGAGTTACTTTATTAGAAAATTCCCTTGCAATAAAAGCCGCATAGTCGGAAAACCACTCCACAATTTCCCGATTCATCCATCCGCCTTTTTTATAAAACTCATAAGGAAGTTCCCAGTGATACAGGGTAATATATGGCTCTATATTCGCTGCGCATAACTCATCTACCAGCTCATGATAAAATTTCAATCCTTTTTCGTTCACTGTGCCTGTCCCGTTTGGAAAAACTCTGGACCAGTTAATGGAAAAACGGTATCCCTGAACTCCCATTTTTTTCATCAACGCCACATCTTCCCGAAATCTGTGGTAATGATCACAAGCCACCTCTCCAGAATGTCCCTCAAAAACCTTTCCTTCTTCTTTGCAAAATACATCCCAGATATCCCAGCCTTTTCCATCTTGAAAAGCTGCTCCAACAGCTTTTTCATAATCTCATACCCCTCTTCATAAGAATAATAGGTGCAGTTTTTCACATACTTTTTTGAAAACCGGATTCCATTTTCACTGAGACATTCCCTATATTCTTTAAACCGCTCTATTCCTGGCTTTTGATTTAATTCTCCTGTAATCATAGCGATTTTTTTGTGACCAAGGCGTATGAGATATTCCATAGCTTTTCGTATTCCCTGTGCATTATTACTTAACACAGAATATTCGTTGACAAAAACTTCATTCAGGGAAACAATGGGAAACTTCTGGAACAACTGGCGGTATGTAATATGAAAATCAGAATCTGTTGAAATCAGCAAGATTCCATCTACCTGTCTTTTCACGCAAAGCTCTTCCAAATCTTCGGGAGGATGCTTTCTGATAAGCAGAATATCATAGCCCAGTTCTCCCAGTGTTTTTCTGGCACTGTTTAACACTTCGGAAAAGAATGGATTCTGCAGTCCTCTCCAGTCATCGTAAACAACTGCTATTACGCCTTCCCGCACAGATGTCTCATGAAAAAAACGATATTTTGATATATAACCCGTCTGTTTCGCCGCTTCCATAATCTTATTTCTGGCTTCTTCCCCTACGTCCCTGTAACCCCGGAACACTTTTGAAACTGTAGAGGGGGAATAGCCTGTTAATTTTGCAATGTCATATATGGTTGCCATGAAGTTTTCATCTCCTTAATTCCTTATCCTTTCACCCCTCCTGCTGTCACACCACTGACAATCTGTTTGGAAAACATTAAAAATACAAGAATGACAGGAAACAGGGATAAAGAAATCCCCAGATAAATTGCACCGTAATCTGTTTTATAAATGTCTGATTTTAACAACTGCACTAACATTGGCAGCGTGTATTTTTCCTGCTCTGTTAAAATAATGTAAGGCATCATAAAGTTATTCCAGGTTCCCACAAAAGTCATAATTCCTGTAGTTGCCAATGCCGGTTTCATAAGCGGAAACATAATCCTGTTAAAAATGTAAAACTCCTTTGCACCGTCAATCCTTGCAGCCTCCAAAAGACTTGGAGAAAATACACTGTCCAGATACTGCTTAATGAAAAATACCGTTGCCGGCGCTGCTATAGTAGGAATAATCAGGGGAATATAGGTATTTACAAATCCCAGCATTACCATATATTTGTAGAAACCAATGAAACTAAGCTGAGCCGGAATCATAATCAACAGCAGAATAAGGTTATAAACTTTTTCTTTATATTTAAAATTATAGGCTTTGATCCATAGGCTGTCAACGCAGAAAAATATACCCCCAGCATGTAGATAAGCCTGCAATAAAAGCGGAATTCAGGAAACCGCCTGCTAAGTTAAACCCTTTTTCAATAAGTCCTTTGTAATTCTCAACCAGGTGTCCGCCCGGCAGCAAACTTACACCCTGTAAAATCTGATTGGTAGAACGGGTAGCATTTACAAAAGCCAGCCAGATTGGTATTAAGGTAATCACTGTAATAATTCCTGTGATTATGTACAGCATTGTCTTGGAAAGTTTCCGTTTTGTCATGTTTTCACCCCTCTTCTTTCTCTGTCATAGAACGGTACACCAGCATACTGCAAAAGGCAATAATAATAAATAACACTACTGAAATAGCTGCAGAATATCCATAATAGTTCTTACCGGTAAATGCATGATTGTACAACAGCATGCTCACAGTATTCAGACTCTCATTCGGCGCGCCTCTTCCGTCTGTAATCATAAATGGTATATCAAAAAGCTGCAGACCGCCCACCAGAGAAGTTACCATCATGTAAATTAAAATCGGCTTCAGAAGCGGAATGGTGATATAACGGAATGTATTCCAGGAAGAGGAACCGTCTACCATGGCCGCCTCATACACCGAAGTATCAATACCAGAAATACCAGCCATCAAAATTAAAATAGAGTTTCCATACCACATCCAGGTCTGAATCCCTGATACAATATAAGAACTTGCCGCTTCACTTCTAAAGAAATTAAAAGTCTCATCTATAATCCCTGTCTGTACAAGGAACTGGTTAATCGGTCCCGTAGGGTAAGCAAAGAGCGTAGCCGCCAAAATCGAAATAGAGGCTGCGGTAAGCAGATTTGGCATATACATGGCAGTACGGAAAAATCCACCCTTTAACTTAAACTTCACATTGGTAAACACAACTGCAAAGAACAGAGCCAGCACCATCTGGAAAATAAAATTCACACCCCAGATTCGTACTGTATTCCACAATGCCTGCCAGAAAGCGCTGTCTCCCATAATATGTACATAATTCTGCAGTCCTGCAAAGTCTCCCATGTTCCCGCTAAAACCCTTGGTATTTGTCACACTCAGATAGAACGTATAAACAATAGGAAATAAAGAAAATGCAAGAAACACCAGAAAAAACGGAATTACAAAATATACTCCATACCGGTTATAATTTTTTCTCTTCAAAACCCTTCTCCTCCTCTCACTTTAAGTCCGGGAACATTCTTTTCGCTTTTTTTATGATGTTCTCCTTCATCTCATCTATGGTCAGTTTTCCTTCTCTGTAGTTTTCCTTTTCATTTCCGAAAATTTTATTCATTTCCTGGTCATAGGAAGTAATTAGTTTTCCGTTAATGGATTTTGCATCTGCCAAAAAGACTTCATATGGGTTCTGACCTCCTAGGAAATCATTGCTCACACCGCTGGTAACCGAATCCATAACCTTCTGTGACGCAACATAATCATTGGTTTCCTCTATCCACTGCTTCAGAAATTCTTCGTCTGTGGTAAAATAACGAACCATTTCTTTTGCAGCTTCCTTGTTATCTGAGTCTTCATTCACACCAAGCCATGTTCCTCCCCAGTAATAGGAAGACGGCCCCTGAATCACACCCCAGTCTCCACTGGTATCCTGCGCACCGTCTGCACTGGCTGCATTTGGCATCAAGGTATTAAAAAGTCCCCATGCCGGAAAGAAATAGCAGAAAATTTCCCTGAGACTTCTCCTTGATGATTTCCGCTGTTTCCATAAATTTGTCCATGTCCTGAAAATATTCCTGGACTTTCTGTGGATCATCTGTACCAAGATACTCTTTCGCTAAACTTCTCCTGTAAAACATGGCGCCCGGCGCTGCCTGCCAGGAAACAGCACGTAAATTCCCATCAAAATCCGTTCCCACATCCAGGGTATAGTCCAGAATTTCCATTTCCTCTAAATCTGGTTTCAAATCTTCTAAATCAGCATTACCCCAGGCTCTTCCACAAAGCTTCGGACAAATGCTTCTTCAATGGCAAATACATTTGGTGCATTCCCACTTTGAATGGCATTTTTTAATTTGCTTGCATAAACATCTGTAGGAACTAATGTAAATTTAACTTTCACATCTGGATGTGTGGCTTTATACAAATCTAACATTTGTTCCAGCTCATTTGTAAAAGACCAGACTTCAATTACATCTCCCTCTTCCTTCCCTTGTCCTGCACAGCCTGACAGCGAAAGAGTTCCCATAACTGCTGCCAGCAACAAGGCAATCCATTTTTTCTTCATAAACGTTTTTCCCTCCTTTTTTATTGAAACACATTTCGTAATTCTAATTATATTTACGAAACAGCCCCCGTTCAAGAGTTATGGATTTTTCTACCTTTTTCCTAAAAATACCTATCATATTTCTATATACTTTTGAATTTTATTTTGTTATAAATTCCCATTATTATGATATAAGCATCCATTATTACGAATTTTATTTCGCAAAATTTTGTGATTTTTTTCTCTTTTTTAAATGCATGTATGCCATCTCTTTTTTCTTTCGCGAAACTATTTTCAAAATACATACATTTTATGTAATGATTCCCACAAAAAAAGAACCCAATCTCAAAAAAGAATGGATTCTTTCCGGTTTCTATCCGACAGAACGAGGGTGCGCCCTATCTTGTTTATGTAATTGTTATTTTAAAACGGTCCATAACCAGTTTGGACAGCAATAGCCAGGAAAATAAAGGCTACAATCCACCAGGCAATAAACAGCGGCAGTAAATATTTCATCCATTTCTTAAAGGATACGCCTCCGCACATAGCCAGAGCTGCCAGAATTTCTCCTCCGGTTGGCGCCATTACGTTTGTAAAAGCATCTCCTAACTGGAATGCCAGTACAGATGTCTGTCTTGTAATATCCATCATGTCAGCTAAAGGTACCATAATAGGCATAACAATGGCAGCTTTTCCTGAACCAGACGGAATCAGTACGTTAAACAAATCAGTTGTAATGAACATACCAAATGCTGTCAGCATTGGAGACAAGCCATTTAATGCACTTACCAGCAGATGAATAATGGAATCCATCATATTGGACTGTTCCAGTAAAATAATAACAGAATTTGCCAGACCTACCATCAGGCATGGGAAAAGCATATTCACACAGCCCTTTTCAAAATGTTCACAGATTTCTCCCGGACGAAGACCGCCTACTAAACCACCGATAATACCAATAGCCAGGAAAATACCTGCCAGCTCGTCAATATAATATCCCTTCACAATAATACCGTAAACAGTAAACGCAATACCTCCTACGAAAATAACCAGAACAATCTTCTGTCGTGTGGTTAAAGGAACAGAATTATCCACATTAAGCGCTACATTTTTCGCAGTAACAAGGTCCATTTCATAAGTAGAACTTAACTGAGGGTTCTTTTTCACACGAAGCGCATGCCAGGTTACATAAATAATACTAACTGTCAACAATACCACGAATACTGCAATTCTAAGTCCCATACCAGAGAACATAGGAAGACCGGCAATACTCTGGGCAATACCTGTGGTAAAGGCATTAGTAATCGCTCCCCCATATCCTGCTGCCGCCGCACAGAAAATAATACCAACCGCAGTCAGCGAATCAAATCCCATGGTAAGACAACACGCCAGTACCAATGGAACAAAAGCCAGAAACTCTTCAAAATTGGCGCAAAATGCAGAACCCATGCCAAACACAATCACACAGACCGGAATCATTAAAAATTCCTTGCCCTTCATTGCCCTTACTATATTGGTCATCCCCGCATTAATTGCTCCTGTACCATCCAGAATGGCAAACATTGCTCCGATAATTAACAGGAAAAAGATAATTGCGGATCCTCTCTGCATTCCAAGCGTTACAGAAACCAACAGATTAAACGGTGTAATCGGGCTTCTTTCTACAGAATGATAGCTCTCTGGGTCAACAATCTCCTGTCCATCTACCATGACACGGTCATAAGAACCAACCGGTACAATGTAAGAAGCCACAGTAACAATTAACATAATTGCCACCAAAAACAGCATTGGATTTAGTGCCTTCAGTTCTTTTTTCTTTTTCATCTTTTTTATCTTTTCTTTCATAGGTGTAATTCCCCCTTTTGTCTTTGCTTACTTACAATTTTTTAGAATCCCACATAAAAATGTATAAATCTTCCGGGCGGAAGAAATACTCATTTCTTCTGTTGGAGAATGAAAATTCCAACAATTTGGTCCAATGGCAATAGCGTCTAATTCCGGCTTCTTTTGGGAGAAAAATCCCACTTCCAGACCTGCATGAACCGTAAGATATTTGGGTTCACATCCAAATAGTTCTTCATAAGTCTGACTTGCAACTTCTCTAAAGGATGACTTTGGATGGAAATCCCAGGACGGATAGCCCTTACTGGTATTACAGGTACCACCAAGAACCTTTGCCAGCCGGCCTATACGCTGATAAAGATAGGTTCCAAGACTTGGCCTTGCAGAACGGATTTCAAACACCAGACAAAGTTCCCTTTCTGTAAGATAAATCTCTCCCAGATTATCAGACGTATCCACTAAACCTACCAAAGATTCATTCATCTGATAAATACCATCTGGCGCCAGAAGCGCTGCATTCAACAACAAATCAGGTTCCGTACACCAACGTGGCTGCTTTGCCGCTTCCAGGGTAATAGATAAGTCCCCGCCTGTAGAAGCAAATTCTCCTTTCATTTGTCTTTCCTGTTCTTTTATAATCCCCTCAAATACGCTCCACTGTTCTTTTGGAAAACATACAACTGCTGACGCATCTCTTGGAATTGCCAGTCGGAAGCTTCCTCCATTAACAGGGCCCAGTTTGAATACAGCTTTCTCTTCTATAGCTAATAACACTCTGGCTAACAAAGTACTGGCATTTCCATGTCCTCTATGTATGTCTTCACCAGAATGACCGCCATGAAGCCCGCTTACAGATAAAAGGGCAGATATCCATCCAGCCGGAACAGGTTCGCTTACTACAGGAATCTTAAGTTCTGCAGCCTGCCCTCCACAGCTTCCACATAAAATTTCTGTATCGCAGGCATGATCCAGATTAATGAGCCTTGCAGCCCGCATCCTGGATGCATCAAAATGTTCTGCACCGGATAAGTCTTCTTCCTCTGCTGTGGTAAACAAAACTTCCAGCTCCGGATGTTCAAGACTCTCATCTGTAAGGATTGCCATAGCATAGGCAACGCCAATTCCATCATCTGCTCCCAGTGTAGTACGTCCGCCTGTGTTGATACGGTCTCCTTCAATCTGCCATGAAATAGAATCACTGTCAAAATCATGTTCTATTTCAGGAGACTTCTCACACACCATATCCATGTGCGCCTGCAACATAATACAAGGAGCATGCTCATAACCAGGAGTTGCCGGTTTTCGAATAAAGACATTCTTTGCTGCATCCTGCTCTGCCTCCAACCCCTGATTTCCTGCCCATTCAAGAAGATACGCGCTGATTTTTTCCTCATGGAACTAGGACGGGGAATCTGACATAGCTCATGAAAATATTGAAAGATAGGTTCCTGAATTAACTTTTCCTGCTCAGTTGTCATCATATTAACCTCCTGTTATTTTGTAAAAATCATGATTTATTTATAATCATGATTATATTTTCTTTCGTATAAATTGTTAACTATATTTTTATTTGTGCTATTTTTTTGTTTATTTTGTACTAAAAAAGAGCTAACTCATTAAGCATATATCCAATGAGACAGCCCTTTTCTCTCTGGCTTTTCCTGCTTATTTTCCGGCAACCAGCAAATACTCAAACATCCTATTAAATTTTTCTTCATGTGCTTTTGCATCAAATCCTGCTCCACCAACAGATGCTTCATAGAGAAAATTTTGATGCAGCGCAACAATCAAATCCAGTGTAATTTCCGCCTTGTCAGCCTGAATATCCCCCTCTTGTACCATCCGCTCCATTGTTGCCCTGTCGCGCTCTACCATACTCCCCTGCACCAGCATGTTCTTGTTTCCTCGCTAAAATTCTCCAGCTCCTTGGGAAACAGCTCATGATAATATAAATGAAGCACCGAAGCCAGCTCTCCGCTGTACTTCCCCAAAGAAAATGTTATGATAAATCTCTGGATACCGTAATGCGTTTCGATTAAAGCAATGATAAATCGTTCGGTAGGAATCAATCGCCCGCATTCCCGGTTTTAATTCTT